>Ga0190312_1000587_pt1 | contig 11092 bp, 12 predicted proteins | sample 487007910_MG_FD_165046 | JGI IMG/M metagenome (GOLD analysis project Ga0190312, IMG submission 165046) | Hydrothermal vent sediment bacterial communities from Southern Trench, Guaymas Basin, Mexico - 4870-07-9-10_MG | ecosystem: Environmental > Aquatic > Marine > Hydrothermal vents > Sediment ... | reverse complement strand
GATGAACGTATCTTGCTTGGTATCTTTAAAGCCAAGATCTGAAGAAAGCGTATTGTTCCACTATCCAAATATTGATTTAGTTTATCTTCAAGCTAAGGCATTGAACTTGCCTTTAATAGTTGAGAGATGTGAAGATGATGAATACAGTAGTCTAAAAGCTTTAAAAAGTGCTTTGAAGATTGCTAAAGAAAAATATGGTATTGAGGGTGTTGTTAGTGGTGCAATAAAATCTGTTTATCAGGCTACAAGATTTCAGAGAATTTGTGATGAGTTAAATTTATGGTGTTTCAATCCTTTATGGCTTAGAGATGAGATTTCTATTTTGAGAGAGATAGTGGAAAAAGATTTTGATGTCATATTTACAAGAGTTGCAGGTTTGAGCAGGGATTTTTTGGGTAGAAAGATAGATAATGAAATTGTGGATGAACTTGAAAAAATTAAAAATTATGTTAATCCTGCTGGAGAAGGTGGGGAATTTGAAACTTTTGTTTTGAACATGCCTCTATTCAAAAAGAGGATAAAAATTTTAGAAAGTAAGATCATTGGAAATTATTTCGATGCAACTTTAATAATTGAGAGGGCTGAGCTTGTATGATAACAGTTGTTTCAACTTGCAAATACAGATTGAGCGAGGAGGAATTCGTTAGACCTATTGTTGATATAGTTAAAAGAGAGGATTACGAGTGTGAAATTATAAATTATAGGAACTTCAAGCCTAAGGGTAATGGAATTATAATATGTGGAACTGCTATAAAGGATCTTGACTACATGAACTATCTTGAGAGATTTGAAGCTTTGAAGTATTTTTGTGGAAAGGTTTTAGGAATATGTGCAGGATTTAATATAATTGCTAAGATTTTCTCTAATGAAATTGTAGAAAATAAAAAGATTGGCATTTACGAGTTTAAAGTTATTGAGGATAATCCTCTAATAAAGAAGGGAAATTGGAAAGCTTATTTTCTCCAAAAATTCTCATTGAAGAATATAAATGATAACTTGGAGTGCTTGGCACTTCATAAAGATGAAGTCTGCATGTTTAAGGTTAAGGGAAGAGATTTTTATTGTGTATCTTTTTATCCAGAAGTTTTGAATGGGGAGATTATCGTCAACTTTCTTCGCCAAATAAGTTAAATATCTGTTCAATTATCGATTGAACAATGAAGCTTGAAGAATTGAGATTTGGAACTGAACTTGTGAAGAGGGGATTTGCAAAGATGCAGAAAGGAGGAGTTATCATGGACGTTACAAATGCTGAACAGGCTCAGATTGCTGAGGATGCCGGTGCAGTTGCTGTAATGGCTTTGCACAAGGTTCCAGCAGATATCAGAATGGCTGGAGGAGTTGCAAGGATGGCAGATCCAAAGAAGATTCAGGAAATAATGGATGCTGTAACTATACCAGTAATGGCAAAATGCAGAATTGGGCATTATGCAGAGGCTAGAGCTTTGGAAGCTTTAGGAGTTGACATGATCGATGAAAGCGAAGTCCTAACTCCAGCAGATGTGTTCTTCCACATAGACAAGAGAAAATTTACAGTACCTTTCGTATGTGGAGCGAGGAGCTTAGGTGAAGCTGTAAGAAGAATTTGGGAAGGTGCTGCAATGATAAGGACAAAGGGTGAAGCTGGAACTGGTAATGTCGTTGAGGCTGTAAAGCACATGAGAATTATGAATTATGCCATAGCTGAAATAGAGAAGATGGATGAAGAAGATATATATAATGTAGCTAAGAACTACGCTAATAGATATGTTGAGCTTGCAAAGATTGTTAAGAGAGAGATGGGATTAAAAGATGAAATAAATCCAAAAGATGTAGTTTATGAGGAATACACACTTGAAGAGATTGTTAAGGGAATTTATGAAGTGCTTATGGAGATAAAAAAGCTTGGGAGATTACCAGTAGTTAACTTTGCTGCTGGTGGAATTGCAACACCTGCAGATGCCGCTTTCATGATGCAGTTGGGTGCGGATGGTGTATTCGTTGGAAGTGGGATTTTCAAGTCTTCGAATCCAGAAGGTTATGCGAGAGCGATAGTTGAGGCTGTAGAACACTGGGATGAGCCAGATGTCATTGCTGAGGTCAGTAAGGGGTTAGGAGAGGCAATGAAGGGACTGGAAGTTTCACAGCTCGAAGTTAGGATGCAAGAGAGAGGTGTTTGAGAGTATCAAAATGCGGATAGCTGTTGTTGGTGTGCAAGGTGCTGTGGAAGAGCATGTGATTGCAACGAAAGATGCTATGAGAAAGCTCGGTATAGATGGTGAAGTTATTGCAACCCGTAAAAAGGGTATTGTTGAGAATAGTGATGGTGTGATTATTCCAGGTGGAGAAAGCACGACTATAAGTAAGCTCATATGGAAGGATTCTATTGCCAAAGAGATAATTTTGAAAGCTGAGGAAGGTAAACCAATAATGGGAACTTGTGCAGGTCTAATTCTTCTCTCTAAACATGGTGATGAGCAGGTTAGGAAAACAGGAACAAGGCTTTTAGGACTTTTGGATGTTTGGATTAAGAGAAATGCCTTCGGAAGGCAAAGAGAAAGCTTTGAAGTTAATTTGAATATTAAGAACATTGGGGAATTTCAAGCTGTCTTCATAAGAGCACCAGCAATAGTTAAAGTTGAGAAGGGTGTTGAAGTTCTTGCAACTTTCGAGAATTATGTTGTGGCTGTCAAGCAGAATAACATTTTGGGATTTGCATTCCATCCAGAATTGACAAACGATAGTAGAATACACGAATACTTTCTTAAACTGGCTTTAGAATCCCAATAACTAATAAACTTAAATTTAATCCCTTTCGAAACCTTAATATTCAATTTTCCTCTTTCTAATTGAATGAAGAAAGTACTATTCGTATTAATGCTCCTAACAATTTTTATCAAATTTGTGAATGCTCAAAGCGTTAGTATTGAGTGTGATCCAAATATTCTCTACCCAAACGATGTTGCTGATTGCAAATTGAAGGTAACATTCCCAGATAAGACCTATGTAAGTGGAATTGGTTTCATTTCTTCTGGAATTGATGTAATACCTCAATCGATCTCTGGAATAGGATGGGTCACAAGTTACGAATTAAATTTCAATGTAAAAGCAAGAGATGTTGGAGTACAAACGGTATTCATATACATAAATACGATTAATGGAACAATAAAGCAAGCTTTCAATATTCATGTTGTTGATGATTTGCCCGAAATTGTACTCAACAAAACCGTATTCTATTCAAATGAAGTAAATGTCGCTAGCTATGAGGTTGTAGCTCCTCTTACAATCTCAAATGTAATTGTTAAACCTTTGTTCGATGCAAATCCTCAAATCATCTACGGTAAAAATGGTGTTTTCAAATTTATTCCAAATGATACAAATCTCAAGTTCGAAATTCAATTCTACAATGGAAGGAATAGGCATGTGATAATACAGGAGGTAGATGTAAAATTGGAGAGAAGTAAGGGTGTATTGGTTAATATAACTCCTAATTATCCAATGATGCTTATAGGAGATGTTATACCAATTCATATCGAAATAACAAATCTCAGAACGGACAAAATATTTGACTTGAGAATAAAATCGAATGCGGTACCATCCTCATTAACAATACCCCTTCTCAAATCTGGGGAATCGAAAATATTTGATATTAAATTCTGTTCAAATGAAAGCGGTAATGTTTCTTTCAATTTATACGGAAATTTTAAAGATGAATTCAACAATGAATACAGCATAAGTTCAACTTTATATTTGACTGTTCTGAATGAAACAACTTTGCAGTTCAGTGGAATAGATGTAGAAATAGTGGGTGAAATAACTATTTCTGGTGATATAAGCAACAATGGGAAAAGCAAAGTTTACAATATATACATTACTGCAATAGCAGATGGTGTTACAAAAACATACTATATCGATAGCTTAGATCCTTCAGATTTCGATTCCTTCGAATTTGTCTTTGAAAATGCAAGTAATATCTTGCTTAAAGCTAAGTGGAACAACGAACTTGGATATGCTTTCGAGATAGAAGAGAAAGTAGAAGTTCCCAATGAGGAAATAATTGTAAAAAAAGAGGAGAACATTCTAGTTCCTATAGTTGTCTTGATTGCCGTGATAACTATAGTGGCAATCTCTTGGTGGAAGTATGCTCGTAGAACTGGCAGTAAGAAATCTGAAAAGGACTAAAATTAGAAGTATCTTGGCAACTGTTGGAATAGTTATTGGTGTTATGGCAATAAGCTCAATAGGTATATTTGGAGAGAGCTTAAAAGCTACAATACTTGAGAATTTTAAGGAGGTAGCCAATGAAGTTATAATAACTCCAGATTACACACATGGCTATACTTCGATAGAGGATGAAGTTGTTGAGAAGGTAATGGATTGTCCCTATGCTAAAGAGGTTATACCTATAAAGAGTGAATCTGCAAAAGTTGTTTATAGGGATAAGAAAACTTACACAACAATTTATGGAATAGATTTAAAGAATTTTAAGGAACTTTTTGAACTTGAGGAGGGAAAATATAAGGGCTGTTTGGCTGGAAGTATGATTGCAGAATTTTTCGAGTTGAGAGTTGGGAGCAAGATTAGTGTAGAAAATAATGAGCTTAGGGTTGGAGGAATATTGGAGAGAGAGGCTAGATATGATATAAATCCAAATTTTGCTATAATTTTACCTATGAAGGAATTTGACAAAATATTTGAGAAGGAATATACAATGATAATAGTTAAAGTTGGTAATTTGGATGATATAGGCAAATTGAAGTCTTACATAGATAAAACAATTAATAGAAGGGAAAGTAAGGTATCTGTTTTTGAAATGAGATCTATAATAGAAATGATAAATAGGGCTTTTGCTCAAGTCACACTATTTTTAATGGCCATAGCTGGAGTATCTTTGTTGGTTGCTGGTGTAAGTATTCTCAATATAATGCTAATGTCAACGATAGAGAGAACTAAGGAAATAGGGATTATGAGGGCCATTGGAGCTCATAGGAGAATAATTTTAAAATTGTTTTTACTTGAGGCATTTATTCTTGGAGTTGTAGGTAGTATCATTGGAGGAATACTAAGTTTCATTGGAGGGTACATTATAGATTTGATAATAATAGGAAAAACTGAATACGTTTTTCAATTATCTTCCATATTTTACGTGATTGTTGGAATATCTTTTGGAATAATGACTGCCCTTGCAAGTGCCTTATATCCAGCTTGGAAAGCTTCACGTTTAGAGCCTATACAAGCTCTGAGATACGAATAATTTTTAACAGTTTACGAAATTTTTAATTATGATTGAAGAAAATTTTAGGAGTGAGGCTGTAAAAATTTCTGCAATGCTTATGGCAATATCTGCTAGAACAGCACCAAAATCGAAGGGAATAGATGATATCGAAATAATTTATGTTGATGGAAAGGATAAAGAAAAGATAGCTGATAAGATGATAGAACTTGCTAAGGAGAAGGGGGAAGGATGGAAAAGAGATGGTGAGAGTTTAAAGAAGGCTGAAGGTATTTTAATAATCGGAGTGAAGGGAGATAAGAGCTTAGGTCTAAATTGTTCAGCATGTGGATTTAAGGATTGTAAGGAATTTGAGAGGGCTGTTAGAGTTAAGGGTGATTACGATGGGCCAAACTGCATTTTCAAGATCTTGGATTTGGGAATTGCTCTTGGTTCAGCAGTTAAGCTTGCGAGTATAATAAATGTAGATAATAGAATAATGTACAGAATTGGTGTTGTAGCTAAGATGCTTGGTATTACGAAAACAAGTGTTACTTTAGGAATTCCTCTAGCTTGCATGGGTAAAAATCCATTCTTCGATCGAAAGTCACCTACTCCACCCTGAAAGGGCAGAGCTTATCCCATCTCTATCCCCCTTAGCTCGGTTCAGTCTAGGGTTAGTCTGTTTCCCCTCGGTTCTACCTCATTGAAGTCGATCATCCGCCCTCCAGACCACATCACCGAGCAAGTCGGGATAGAGACAGGATCGGGTGCGGTGACTGCACCCCCGCTCCGGTGATCCTCCCCTACTCAGGTCGCCCCCTTCGGGATCACAGCCGAGAGCGTATGTCCCGATCACTCGGAACACTAATCCCTAATACCCTACACGATATTTAATATTTCCGACAAAATTTTAAAAACGTCGAAAGTGTAATGGAATTCCAAGCAAAAGTAGGACCAGACGGTAGGATAACCATACCAAAATGGGTCAGAGAAGACGTGAATATCGAACCAGAAGACATCGTAATAGTCCAAGTAAAGAAGGTGATAAAACGTGAAAAGCGTAAAAACTCTCAAATTTAAGCTAATACCACTAACCGCAAAAGATAAAGAACTACTGGATTATCTCCTAGAAGAATATAACGAAATTATAAATAAACTATTACTTATAAGCAAGTACTCAAGAATTTACCTCAAACCAAGTAAGAAGAAACTCCACGAACAATCTTACGAACTGATAAGAAAGCTGTCAGACCTTCATTCGAACCACATAACCTCTGCGAGAGATAGGGTAATCGAAATGATAAAAGCAAGTAAATATCACAAAGTTTTCCCAGAACCTGATCGAGTTCCCGTTAGACTCTTCCGCAATAAAACATACCAAATTCACGATAATAAGGTCAAAATTGTAATTAAACCAAAGGTTTACGCTGAAGGGTTACTTTTGGGTAACGATTCGTGGTTTGGATTGTTAAATTTAGCTAAAGGAGCGGAATTAATAAAGAAAGACGAAGAATACTACTTTCACGTAATTCTAACGAGGAAATACGACAACTACGATCCAAAATACATTATTGGAATAGACACAAACCTGTACAACCTAACCTTAGCCTGTATAAGAATTAACGAGGAGATTGAAGTTATTGCTACACATATAATAAACTTCGATTACGTTTACGGATTAAGGTTATATTTTAGGAATAAAAGAGCTTATCTGCAAAGTATTGGAAGGAACATCGGACACGAAGAGAAAAACGTCATTAGAAACGAAATTGAGAAAATATCTAACGAAGTCCTAAAGTTCATGAAACCTTACGACTGTATTGTAGGTATAGAGAGTTTAAGTGGGGTTAGGAAAAAGTTGATCAACATCGCAAGAGCAAAGCACGTTAGATACTTGTATTCCTCTTTCTTTTACAACAACTTACTCAAAAGAATTAAAGAAAAACTCGAATGGAACGGTTACAAAGTGTTAGAAGTAAATCCCTACAAGACATCCACAACATGTTATAAGTGTAACTGTATTGGATATCGGAAGGGACAAGTCTTCGAATGTAAAAACTGTAATCTAAAGATTAACATTCACCTCAGCGCATCAATAAACATTGCTAAAAGAGCTTTGAAAAGCGAAGTTCTCACACGAAGGTGATTCTATGATCGGACTTATAATATTGGGACACGGTAGCAATTTACCAAGTTACAGAGATGTTGTAGAAATTCATAAAAGGAGAATTGAGAATCTCGGTATATTCAATGAGGTAAGAACTGCATTTATAATTGAAGAGCCAAAGTTGGATGATGTCATTAAAGATATGAAAAGTGAAAAAATACTGATAGTTCCTCTCTTCATTGCTTGGGGAGAGCATTTAGAGGAAATTAAAAGAATGTTAAATGGTTTAGATAATGTTATCTTGTGCGATCCCATAGGCAAAAGTGAACTAGTTACATGTGCAATCTTAGCTTCAGCACTCAGTAAATGTTTTAAAATTCGAGTAGATTGAAAGCTATGCTCGAAAAGTTGATTAAAATTGCACAAGAACATCATGAACTCTTTAAATATTCAATACCATTGATAGCAAGTGAGAATGTAACGAGTTATGCAGTCAGAAGATTCTATCTGAGCGATTTTGGGCATAGGTATGCTGAAGGATGGATAGGAAAGAGATTCTATCAAGGCTGTAAATATATGGATGAACTTGAAGCTTTGGCAGTTGAACTTACTAAGAAACTCTTCGGATGTGAGCATGCAAACGTTCAGCCGATTTCTGGTGTCAATGCGAATCTTGCAGCATTTTTTGCCTTAACGAAACCGAATGATTTAATAATGTCCATTTCTGTTCCAGATGGTGGACACATTTCTCATGACAAATTTTCTGCTGCTGGTGTTAGAGGGTTGAGGGTAGAACACTATATTTTTGATTCTGAAGCAATGAATATAGATGTTGATTCTACAAAAAGGAAGTTGGAGAAGATGGATGAAAAGCCAAAAGTATTTGTTCTGGGAGCAAGTTTATTCCTATTCCCCCATCCAGTTAAGGAAATAGTTGAAATTGCGCAAGAATACGATGCAAAAGTTATGTACGATGCAAGTCATGTTTTGGGATTGATTGCTGGAAAGATGTTTCAAGATCCAATTAAGGAGGGTGCAGATGTTGTAACTGCATCAACCCACAAAACTTTTCCAGGGCCTCAGAGGGCAATAATAATGTGCAAGAGGGAGTTGGCAAAGAAGATAGATTATGGAGTATTTCCCGGTGTTGTCAGCAATCATCACGTTCATAGCTTGGCTGGCTATGTAATGACATGTCTAGAGATGTTGGAGTTTGGTAGAGAATATGCAAGGCAGATGGTAAGAAATGCTAAAACTTTGGCTGAAGAGCTTTACAATTTGGGTTATGATGTTCTATGTCCAGATTTGGGTTTTACAAAATCTCATCAGGTTGCAGTTGATGTTTCCAAGCTGGGTGGTGGTGATTATGTTGCCAAGAAGCTTGAAGAGTGTGGAATTATATTGAACAAAAATTTGCTACCTTGTGATGATATTAAAAATACTGAAAATCCTTCAGGGATAAGAATAGGTGTTCAGGAAGTTACTAGGATTGGTATGAAGGAAGAGGAAATGAGAAAAATTGCAGAATTTATAGATATGGCCTTAAAAGATAAGAAATCACATAAGGATATTAGAGAGGATGTGAAAGAATTTAAATCAGAATTTTTAACTGTTAAGTATACTTTTGAAGAATGCCCTGCATATGATTTCCCTAAGGTGATATGATGTACGTAGTAGATAAGAGAAAGGGCATAGCTATAATTAAGAATGATAGCATAGTCACAAGACATTTAAGATTTGGTGGAAAGATTTTGGCTGGTTTGAGGGTAATATTTTGGGGGAATATTGAAGCTGAAGAGGTTTGCGTTGGGAAGGGCTGTATTATAATGGGTGATGTAATATGCGATAGAGCTGTTATAGGGGCTTGCACAAGATTTAACAAAATTTTTGCAAATGACTTTGCCTTAATTCAAAGTAACTGTATGGGCAGATATGTTAGAGCAAGAAATGTTCAGATTGCTGAAGGATGTTTAATTGGGGAGGTTGAGGCTGATGAAAGCATAATGATAGATGGCAATTCAAAATTGGGGAAATTGAATGCTAAAAAGATATTGGCTTTAGGAGATAACGGTTAAATTGTATGAAATAAATTGAGGATGTATGGAGAAGTTTAGTTATGCTAAAGCTGGTGTAGACATAAGACAGGAGGAGAAAGCAGTAAAATCTCTTCTAAGTAAGATAAAACACATTAGAGAAGGATTGGGAAAACCGATCTTAATGGGTCATTATGCAAGCGTTTTGGATTTTGGAGATTTTGGAATAGCTATAACAACTGATGGTGTTGGGACTAAGATAATCGTAGCTGAAAAGATGGGAAAATTCGATACGATTGGGATAGATTGCGTAGCTATGAATGTAAATGATCTCATTGCCATAGGAGCTGAACCAATCGCAATGGTCGATTACATAGCAACATTTAAGCCAGATGAGAAAATCATGGAGCAGATTGCAGTTGGACTTGAAAAGGGTTGTGAAATTGCAAATATTACTCTTGTTGGGGGAGAGACTGCAACTCTACCAGATTTAATAAGGGGATGGGATTTGGTTGGGACAGCAATAGGTATTGTAGACAAGAATAAGATTGTTACTGGTGATAATATAAGGGATGGAGATTTAATATTCGGAATACCAAGTAGCGGAATACATAGCAATGGTTTAACTCTCGCAAGAAAGGTTATAGAAAATGCTGGACTCAGTTATCATGATGAATTCAATGGTAGGAAAATTGGAGAAGAGTTATTAGAACCTACTAGGATTTACATCGAGGTTTTGGATGTCATCAAGAATTGTGAAGTTCACGGTTTAGCACATATAACAGGAGGTGGATTGCTCAACTTAAAAAGGCTTAAGAAGATGAAGTTTGTTGTTGACAAACCTCTCAAACCACATAAAATATTCAAACTCATTCAAGAACTTGGAAAAATTGAAGAGGATGAGATGTACAGAACTTTTAATATGGGGATGGGTTTTGCTATTATATTGCCAGAGGATGAGATTGATTGTGTTAAAAGATATGTTGATGGGAAAGTTGTTGGATACGTTGAGAGGGGGGAAGGAGTTTACGTTAGAGAAATGAGAATTGATATTTATTAATTTGAAAGAGAAGTAAAAGACTTAAACAACTCAAACTTTTTTCTATCATGAAAATTCAGATCTACGGTGCTGGGATTGCTGGGAGTTATCTCTATCATCTTTTATCTCAAAATGGTTTTGATGTTTCAATATATGATATAAGAAGTATGCCCGATTGCAGATGTGCTTGGGGATTCAGCTATTCTGAAACTAAGAGGTTATACAGGGAGATAGGATTGAACGTTGATAATTATCTACTTTCAAAACCGAAATACGTTATAGCAAATGAAAAATTTTGGTTTAAAAACAAGGAGATAGTGATATTGGACAAAAAGGAACTGATGGATGATTTGTGGGATTTTGATTTAAAAGATGTTAAGGGTGATATTGTAGTAGATTCTACTGGTAATTCAAGGGCAATTCTACCAAAGATAGAATACGATGCCATATATACGACTGTACAATTCATAGAAAAACATAATATGGATGAAAATATATATATTTATATGGTCAAAACTGGTTATGCTTGGGCATTTCCCTTAGGAGATAATCGTTGGCATATAGGTGCAGGTGAATTGAATGGAGAGAGAGCTTTAGAGTTAATAAAGAATTTGAGGAAAACTTATGGAATAGATGAAGTTGAAAGCGAGTGCAACTGTGTAGGTAAGATAAGACTTCTACCACCTTCCAAATGTAGACCAATAGTTTGGAACAATGTT
>Ga0190312_1000582_pt1 | contig 11139 bp, 11 predicted proteins | sample 487007910_MG_FD_165046 | JGI IMG/M metagenome (GOLD analysis project Ga0190312, IMG submission 165046) | Hydrothermal vent sediment bacterial communities from Southern Trench, Guaymas Basin, Mexico - 4870-07-9-10_MG | ecosystem: Environmental > Aquatic > Marine > Hydrothermal vents > Sediment ... | reverse complement strand
CTCTTATGAGATTGATAATAAATGATATAATGTCTAATCTTATAAATTGTCTATGGCCTCTTAAATCCTAACACATGATCCATGTCATATATACCTGGTTGATCTATACCTACAACCCACTTAACCGCTTTAATGGCTCCACTAGCAAATGCTTGTCTGCTCCAAGCTCTGTGAGTCAACTCTATCCTCTCTCCAAAACCTATAAAGAATGTTGTATGTTCTCCAACGACATCTCCACCCCTTACAGCCAAAATACCTATCTCGTTACCTCTTGGACAAATTCCTTCCCTACCAAAAACGATTTTTCTATCTCCAACAATATTCTTAACAATTTCAGCAGTTTTCAAAGCAGTGCCACTTGGAGCATCCTTTTTAAACCTATGATGGACTTCCATAATCTCAATATCGTAATCTCTTAGGAATTTGGAAGCAAACTCAACGAGCTTCCAGAATATGTTTACTCCAATACTGAAGTTTGGTGAAATTACTGCTGGAACTCTCTTACAGTATTCTCTAATCTTTTGCCAATGTTCATCTGTAAATCCCGTCGTTCCCACAACTAACTTAACTCCCTTTTCACTAGCAACCCTTATATTTTCAACTGCTCCTTCAGCTACAGTAAAATCAACTAAAACGTCTGCATTGAGAATTTTCTCCATTTCATCTGCATGCATTATTGGAATTCCCACTCCACCAACTCCTGCCAATTCTCCCGCATCTCTACCTATTTCCCTAACATCAAAAGTCTGCACAAGCTCAAGTTCATCATCTTCAACAACATTTTTTACAATCAGTCTACCCATCCTACCAGCAGCTCCAGCTACTGCAACTCTAATCATGCAGAAAGTTGAATTATTTAAAAGATAACTGTTTCTAAACTCTACGATCTAATTTCTTCAATAAAGAAGTAGCCCCGCGGGGATTCGAACCCCGGTCGCCGGCTCCAAAGGCCGGCAGGATTGACCGCTACCCTACGGGGCTTATATTTATAAAATATTTTAGGGATAGTTAAATGTTTCGTTAGGCCAGTTTCCTGAAAGATAAAAAACATAAAATTTAAATTCGTTATTTACGATCATGCATATCGAGGTGATGATGTGAGAAAAGCAATTTGGATAGTAATTACTTTAACAACACTAATACTGTGTTGTCAGCAGTTGAACAAGCAGAGTATAACAATTTTTCATGCAGGTTCTTTAAGCATGCCTTTGAAAGAACTGAGCAATGAGTTTAAGAAAAAGTACAATGTCGATGTAAAGCTTGAATCGAGTGGTAGTGTAATGGCCATTAGAAAAATTACAGATTTGGGTAAGAAGGCTGATATAATTGCAGTAGCTGATTACACTCTTTTGAGAGATCTGTATCCAGAATATGTTGATTTTTATATAGCATTTGCAAAAAATGAAATTGTTCTATGTTATACTGATAAAAGCAGATATAGTGATGAAATAAATGCCAACAATTGGTACAATATTTTGAATGAAAAAGATGTAAGATTTGGCTTTTCAAATCCGAACATAGATCCATGTGGTTACAGAACACTCATGGCTCTGAAGCTTGCGGATGATTATTACGGTAAAAATATATTCGAAAAACTTATAATTAATCATACAAATATAAAATCTAATGGAAGTTTGATAGTAGTTCCAAAGAATGTAAAAACTGATGGAAAAATAGTTTTGAGGGATAAGAGCGTAGATCTTGTAGCATTGCTTGAAAGTGGTTGTATAGATTATGCATTTGAGTATAAAAGTGTAGCACTTCAGCATAAACTGAAGTTCGTTGAGTTACCAGATGAAATAGATCTAGGAAATATTTCAATTGATTATAACGTTTCAGTCCTGATATGGAAAGGAGGAGATAAATTAGTTCAAGAGGCTGAGCCGATAATATATGGTGTTACAATACTTAAAAATTCAGAGAACAGAGAATTGGCTGAAAAATTTCTAGATTTGATGCTTAGTGAAGAGGGAAGAGAAATTTTCAAGAAAAATTATCAGGAGTTTCTGGAAAGACCAATAGGTTATGGAAATTTGCCAAAATTACTTGAGAGATAGTATGAGGAGAGATGTAGATATAATTTTTGCAGTGCTCGGATCTTTTCTTCTACTTTACATAGCAATTCCTATAATATTTCTTATACTAAAACAGTGCTTCGATTTCGAAACCCTCTTACAAATCTTAAGTGATGAGGAAGTCTTAAACTCTTTGAAGAACACTTTTTTGACATCAGCAATCACGACATTAATAGCTTTGATATTTGGAGTTCCCTTAGGATACATCCTTGCTAGATGGGATTTCATGTACAAAAGCTTAGTTCAAGGAATTGTTGATGTCCCAATAGTTATACCTCATTCTGTTGTTGGCATAATGCTCTTGGTAACATTTTCAAATGCAATTCTCGATAACTATTTGGGTATAATATCTGCAATGCTCTTCGTCTCTGCATCCTTCACAATAAACTCTGCGAGAGATGGTTTTTTATCTGTTGATAGAAAACTTGAATATGTTGCAAGAACACTTGGAGCAGGAAAGTTGAAAACTTTTCTTACCATCAGCTTGCCTTTGGCATTGCCATCGATAGTTAGCGGTGCAATCATGACATTTGCAAGAGCTATAAGTGAAGTTGGTGCAATATTGGTTGTAGCTTATTATCCTAAAACTGCTCAAATTTTAGTTATAGAATACTTCCAGAACTTTGGATTGAAGTATTCGATGCCCATTTCAGTAGTACTTATATTGCTCAGCTTAACTATATTTGTAACATTGAGATATGTATTTAGGAGATTATGTTGAGGCTTTGTAGAATTAAAAAAGACTGGAAGGAATTTAAGTTAAGGAATATAAGTTTGGATGTAAAGTCTGGAGAGTACTTTATACTTTTGGGGCCGAGCGGTTCTGGAAAAACGCTTTTACTTGAAGTTATAGCTGGTATACATAAGCCAGATGAGGGTAAAATTTATCTGGATGGTGAAGATATTACAGAGAAACCACCTGAAAAGAGGAATATAGCTTATGTTCCTCAAAATTATGCTTTGTTTCCACATCTAAGCGTTTATGAAAATATATCGTACGGTTTAAAATTGAGAAAGTTAGATAAAAAAGAAATTGATGAAATTGTAAAGAATCTTGCACATTCTTTAGGTATATCTCATCTACTTCATAGAAAGCCAATTACTTTGAGTGGAGGAGAACAGCAGAGAGTAGCAATAGCAAGAGCTTTAGCAATAAAACCAAAAATTCTGCTTTTAGATGAACCCTTTTCAAACTTAGATGTTGGTACAAGATCTAAACTGATTAGAGATATGAAGAGATGGCATGAGGAATTTAAATTTACAGCAATTCATGTAACTCACAGCTTTGATGAGGCAATGTCTTTAGGGGAGAGGGTTGGAGTAATGATAGATGGAAGAATTGAAGAGGTTGGAAATTTGAAGGAGGTATTTTCAACTCCTAAGAATGTTAAGGTAGCTGAATTTTTAGGATACAACATTTTATATGGTGAAAAAATCAAAGATTTAAAATTGAGTTTTGATTCAAAATACGTTGTGATAAAGCCAGAGGATATTTCAATATCAGAAGATGGCATTGAAGCAATTGTTGAACATGTCGAACTTCTGAAGTTTTCTGCAAACGTAATTCTAAACGTTAATGGACTGAAGCTTAAAGCATTGACAACTGTGGATGAAATTTTGAAAAACAATATAGAGGTAGGATCAAAGGTATTTGTGAGAATTAGAAATTTCTTTACTGCAGGGGACTCCGCAAGCACATTTACCACAAACGTCTGCAAAGAATCCGTAAATTCTTGAGTTTTTTATCAAAAATTCATAGCATTTCCTTCTGTCAAAATAATTCTCTTTTAAGGCATTGACTGGGCATTTTTCAACACACTCCAAACATTTCTTCCCTTTTTTATGAATGCAAAGTTCTTCTCCTATTATTTCACCATATTTTAGTTCCGCATCAGTTATTAAACTACCTAACCTACCGCAACAACCTTTTTCGGTAATAAGCATTGTATGGACACCAAATGTTCCCAAACCCGCAAAATATGCTATATGTTTGTGAGACCAATAACTCATCAATGAATTTTCATCGAAATTGTGCGTTGGCTCAATTTTTGCACATCTAAATCCTAAATTCTCAAGCTTTTTCGAAAGATAATCGTTTATGAATTCAATCAATTTATTTGTCTCAATGTAAGCTAAAGCCCAAAGTTTTGATGGCCTTTTACCATTAACGTTACTCTTCACAACATCTTCAGTAAATGGTATGAAGTATACAATTACACTTTTGGCATTTGGCAAAACATCTTCTGCAGTCAAATGGTTGGGGATTATTTTGGGTAAAATTTCTGTAGATTCTGCATTGCAGAAAGATATTAGAGGTTTTCTCCATAATTTACCCCTAACAATTTTTTTAACCCAATTCTCAATCTTTCTTTCCATAATAAAATTAATGTTAAAAGTTAGCGAAAAGTTTAACGTCGTAAGGTATATCGTTTTTTAGTATGAAAATTGTTTTAACTGCAAGTAAAGCATTGATGAGCGATTACAATGGAACTTCGTATCTCGGCTTTGCATCAGCCCTTCCATCTTGCATCTTAAGAGATTTTATTGCAGATAGATTATTCCCAACATACAGTGATAAGAATGGAAGATCAAAAATTGCTTATTATGGTTTGGCAAAGGTAGAAGCAAAGTTGTTGGAAGAATTTTCAAGAGATGAGGTAATAATAGCTGATCCTAGGAAACTACATTTAGTTGTTAAAGAGGATACTAAAGTTTTAGGTATTTCTTGCATGGATCCGCTTGGAATCAGTTATGGAAGTGGAATCGTCTATGCAACCCTAATGCTCTTGGGAATTCCATTTGAACCAAAGTCTTACATGTCCAAATCGTTTATGGAATTATTGAATCATCCATCTGTAAAGAAGTATAGGCCAAAGATAATAGTAGGTGGCCCAGCATCATGGCAGTTTGTTGATTTAAAAGTTCAAGAGGAACTTGGAATTGATACTGTTGTTATTGGTGAAGGAGAAGGAATTGTAGTAGATTTATTTAAGAAAGCTGTAAATGGAGAAGAGTTACCAAAAGTTGTATATGGAAAGCCAGTTGATGTAAAGGACATACCAACGATTAAAACTCCATCTGTAAATGGAATAGTTGAGATAACAAGGGGTTGTGGAAGAGGTTGTAAATTTTGCACACCAACCCTTTTAAAATTTAGAAGTATTCCATTCGAAAAAATAAGAGAGGAGATAGAATTGAATTTGAGAAATGGCATAAAATCAATAGGATTACATTCAGACGATTTCTTGAGATATGGTTCAAAAGGTTTAATTCCAAACGAAGAAAAATTATTAGAGCTGTTTGAAAAGGTTCAAAGAATTTCAAATGGTTTACCAATTGGTGTAGATTTTGTATGTGCATCATCTGTTATGTGTAATCCAAGACTAGTTGAAAGAATAGGAAACGATTACGTGAATGTGGGAAGAAGGACTTTCATAGAAGTTGGTATAGAAACTGGAAGCCCTGAACTCATAAAAAAGGTTATGCCGGGAAAAGTAAAGCCGTTTAAACCTGAGGAGTATCCAGAAATTGTTAAAAATGCTGTTGGAGTTTTAAACGATTCGGGTTGGACAGTAGTTGCAACGATGATAACGAAAATTCCGGAAGAAACTAGTGAAGATGTGATAAAGAGTATAGAACTCGTTGATGATTTGTATGACTATGATATAATAATATTTGTCTTGCCATTTATACCGATGGGTGCTTATAGAGGGGAAGAGCAAGTTGCATTGAGAGAATTGGTTGAAGATGATTTGAGAAGGGAATTAATGGTTAAATCTTTGAAAAAGACTGTTTCTCAAGTAAAAAAAGATTCAAATGTTGTTGAAAGGGGTCTTAGAAGTAGGATTGCAAAGTATGCATTCAGATTTGCTATGAACTATTTAATGAAAAAATTAAACAAGATAGAAGTTAAGAGATATGTTTAATATTCTTTTCAAAAGTTTTATCTTATTTCAATCCAACTAAAGCCATGATTATTGAAGATGTTAATTTTAGAATAGTTTTTGACAGTAGAGGGAATGAAACTGTTGAATGCGAAGTTTACGCTGGAGAAGTAATAGGAAGAGCCATTGCACCGAGTGGGGCATCAACTGGAACTCATGAAGCTGTAGTGGTTGATCCGTATAAAGTTGATGAGATAGAAGAGAAAATTGCTAAAGCAATAATAGGTTACTCCGTTTTCGATCAGGAGGGAATTGATGAGAAATTAAGGGAGATAGACGGTACAAATAACTTTTCGAAAATAGGAGGTAATTTTGCAATTGCAACAAGCTTGGCAGTTGCAAAGGCTGGTGCAAATCTTTTGGGAATATCTCTTTATGAATATTTGGGAGGCATATTTGCAAAAGAGTTACCTTATCCCTTGGGAAATGTAATAGGAGGGGGGAAACATGCAGAAGGTTCCACAAGCATTCAGGAGTTTCTGGTTATACCCGTTGGAGCTAAGGACTTCTTTACAGCACAGAGAATTAATGCTTTAATTCACAAAACGCTTAAAAAAATTTTTAAGAGAGAGGGAATTTTTGCTTGTAGGGGTGATGAGGGGGCATGGGCATGCAAGATAAGTGATGAAAAAGCATTTGAAATTTTGAGTGAAGCTGTGGGATCTGTTAAGGATGAAACTGGAATTGATGTCAGAATTGGCATAGATGTTGCTTCAACGGAACTCTGGAATGGTAAATTCTATGTTTACAGAGATAAGAAGCTAAATACAGAGGAGCAGATAAAATACATAGCGGAGTTGGTTGAAAAATACGATCTTCTCTATGTGGAAGATCCTTTACATGAAGATGATTTTGAGGGCTTTGCTGAACTCAATGAAGAGGTGGGAGATAGGTGCATGATTTGTGGTGACGATATTTATGTAACGAATGTAAGTAGAATAAAAAAAGGTATTGAATTGAAATCAACAAATACTGTTCTAATAAAGCCAAATCAGATAGGTACTCTGACAGATACTTTTAAAGCTGTCAAAATTTCAAAGGATAACGGAATGTATGTAGTGATTTCTCACAGAAGTGGAGAGACTGAAGACAATACGATAGCTCATTTAAGTGTAGCATTCAATGCAAAATTGATCAAAACTGGAGTTGTAGGGGGTGAAAGAACAGCTAAACTCAATGAGCTTATAAGGATTGAGGAGGAAGGTTTAAAAATGACTAGGCTTCCATTCTGCTAATGTTTTTGCCAGACACTTCCTGAATTCCTTACTCTCTATTTTAAGTATATCCTTGCCCATGTAAATTTCAAAATTCTCTTTTAGCTTAGCTCCTACATCCTTTCCCATTCCTTTCCAGTTTTTCCTTATAACTTCAACTATAGCATCTTGTGGTTTTGTATGCTTTCTCTCTCTAAAAGACCAAAATCTTCCATTTTCTATGAAAACTCTCTCATTTTTCCTCAAAAATCTCTTTACATTTTCCTCATCTTCAAAAATAGGACCCATATGCTTGTAAAATCTTGAAAGCTCTCTGACACCATACTCAAATATTAGATAGCATCTGTCATCTGCAGTATATCCAAACCTCATTGGCAAAAATTCCTTTGTATTGTTAAATACAACTTTGCATGCTTTTTCAAGTTGGGGATAAAGGTTGTCTTCAACTACATTTGGTCTTTCAAAAGCTATGACAATGACAACTCTATCCTCTCTAACGAATTTTTCAGCATCAAAGTCATAATCTTTTGGAATGAAGAAATCAAGTGAAGGTTTATTCAAAAAATCTCTGCAAAGTTGAACAAACTTTGCCAATCTATCCAAACTCAAATTTGCCGCAACGTTTCTCTTTGGATCAACGGGATCAACAACAAAAAATTCATCATTCCTGTAAACCTTACCATTTGGAATATCTATTACAGTTTTTCTCGTCCATCTCACAGCATTTTTAATGACATTTAAGAAAGAGCCATAGAATACAATTAAAAGTTCGCAGAGGTAACCTGAGAAACCTCTCACCTTATACTCAGCACCATATATCTCATTTGCTTTCAAAAACTGCTTTAGAAGTCTTACTTCGTTTTCCTTTCCCCTAATTCTTTCTTTAAGCCAGTTGTGGTGGAAAGGTGTTCTATCAACTGCAGATCTTATCTTATCTGGAGATTTCAATTTGTAACAGGGAACAATATCTACATCTACACCCAAAACTTTTCCATGAACGTAAGGATGTGCAGCATATCTCAATTCGTATTCATCAACAACAGCTTTTCCAATTTCTAAACCAACTTTCTCAAGTTCCTCAATTGGTTTGTCCTCTGGAAATAAAATAAAAACATCTATCTCCAAATTACCCTTAAGCCAAGTATTTCTGGCATAGCTACCTAAAAATCTGTATTCTAAATTGGGATATTTAGCTAAAACAGAATCCAATCTTCTTCTCAATTCTTTTTCAGCCCTCTTAGCTTTTTCAACTTCTTCTTCACTCGGAACTACGAGCTTTAAAGCTTCTTCTATGATTTCCATAAGAGACGAAGCCTTGTTAAGTAATATCACATTATCGCTTATGGAGATCATCGAATATCCATTCATCTATTGATTCAATATATCGAATAGCTCTATATTTATCTTTCTCATATATATATTTCACATATCTCACTGGAAAATCAATAGAGATTACTTTAACTTCTTTACCTACCATTAGCGTCAAATTTGCTCTTAAAATGTGAATATCTCCCTTTACAGTCTCATTTAAAGCATTCTGCTTAATTATCTTAATGTCGTATTTCTTGGCGAATTTGAGCTCTTCTTCAACATCTGCAAGTGTATAATTCGCTTTTACCCTATCAGAGAGCATTAAATAAATTGCAGTAGAATTTCGCTCATTATAGTAGTAAGAAAAAGTGCGTAAAACACCTTCTGGAGGAATTGGTGTTTCAACTATTAAAGGTTTCTCTTTAGGAGTTTGAACACAACTAACACTTAATATTGCTAAACTTATTAAAACAAGAAGGATGAAAAGTCTTGCCAAAATCATCACCTCAATGACTTTAACCGAAACTCTTATTTAATGATCTTTCAAAATCTTGTAGGGGTGCCATCATTTGCAACTGTACCCCGCCGTCACCCATGACACTTTTTGGCACCCCCAAACTCAATAACTTCTCCTCTTGGCCTTATTTCTTTGAATATTTGTCCCTCAAACCTGTATACTTCAGCATAGAACCAGCAATCTGGTGGTAGTCCAGCTTTCAGGCATGTTTGGGAGAGAAATTCTTCAGCATCCATATTGTATTCTACTGCAACCTGAGGCAAAAGAAGTCCAGAATAGAAGCTATACTTAACCATCAACCCATGTCTACCAATTTCTATATGTTTTGGCAAATCTTGAGGCTTCACATTCAGTTTTTCCGGAAGTGTTAATACGGTAACTTCAACTACTATCTCTTTCATTTCCTCTAAAGTTACAGGTGGAAATCTTGGATCTTCAATTGCTGCAGCTATTGCAGACTCAATTATAGCCTCATCAAGCCTCTTAATTGGATAAGGAAATCCAATGCACCCTCTCAATTCATCATTTTTTGTTAGTGTTGTAAAAACTCCCCTCTTCTTCTCAAAAATGCCTGACAATCTATCTTTGATAACTTCTCCCTTTGATAAGTATACTTCAATGGCTTTTCTTGCCAGTTTTACAGCTTTAGTTCCTTCCTCCAATGTAAGCTTTTGCATAAATTTGATTGTTTTAAGTAGACTTAGACCTTTCGATAAATCCTACCGTAAGAAAAATTGCAAAAGAAACTGCAAATACAGCTATGGATGTCCATAGAACTTTTAGCCATGAGAGAGTTATAGCTGTTATAAATCCTGCAATCAAAGTAGCTAAGCCAGTAAATTTCCCTCCGAATTTGAAGTGAAATATGCCAATTATTAATGGTAACTGGCAGAGGAGAATAGTGGATGATAGAACTGCCAATTCAACTATGTATCCGGGTTTTTGCAGGGCAAAGAAAATTAGAATTACTGTCAAAATAACAACAAAAAACTTTCCTAAAAGAATTCTCTTTTTTTCCTTCAGTACATCTCTTAGAATCATTGATGATAGAGTTAAAACTATTGAATTTGCAGTAGTTACAGAAGCCATTATTATGCTTAAAGCTACAGCAATTGCAAGATATTCTGGCATCATACTTAGAAGTGTTGGAGTAACCTTGTCTCTGTAGCTAATAAGGGGAAATTTACCCAAATCTGTTCCAAATCTCAAAGAAAGACCCAAAAATGTTACGAGTGTTGTGTAAATCAATCCGAAGATACCGAATAGTATTACCATTCTCTTCAAAGATCTCATATCTTTCGGAATGAACATTCTCTGAGAAACTTGAGGATTTGTTAGTGCAAAGAAGAACCATGGTAGTGTTAAACTTGCAAATCTGAGGGGAGTCCAAAATTCGTTAGGGAATTTTGCTGAATCTGGAATACCAAACGCTATATTCTTGGAAGTCCATGCAACAGCTATTACTGCCATAGAAAGCATAAAAATTCCTTGTATTGCATCTGTTATTGCAACGCTCTTCATACCTCCTATAAATGCCCAGAAGGCTATTACAAATGCTATTATTAAGACTGCAAGTGTGTAATCGATTTGAAGTAGATAGGCTGAACCTATTATCTGGATTGATGTGTAAGGTATTAAAGCTATCAAAGCAAAGATAGCAGATAAAGTTGATACAATCTTACCGTATTTCTCTTCAAAGAACTCGCATGGTGATACGTATCCTTTTTCTCTACCCATCATCCAGAACTTCGGAGCATAATAGCTTAGAAGAAATATAGTACCAACAAGATACATGAGCTCGAATCCAGCTGAACCTATTCCAGTAGCATAGGCAAGTCCAACCAATCCAACCATCATGAAAGCGGAATATGTTGTGGAAGCATAAGTTAAGGCAGAAATTATTCCACCAATCCTTCTATTGGCTAAAAAATAATCTTCTTGTGTAGTAATTTCCTTTCTGGCATAGAGTGCAATTATAGTTCCAATGATCATATATATTATTATCGCTAATAAAATCATATTTTCCACCTCCAAGCTTTATAAGCTATATAAAAACTTGTAAGAAGTATCCAGTATAA
>Ga0190312_1000580_pt1 | contig 11145 bp, 1 predicted proteins | sample 487007910_MG_FD_165046 | JGI IMG/M metagenome (GOLD analysis project Ga0190312, IMG submission 165046) | Hydrothermal vent sediment bacterial communities from Southern Trench, Guaymas Basin, Mexico - 4870-07-9-10_MG | ecosystem: Environmental > Aquatic > Marine > Hydrothermal vents > Sediment ... | reverse complement strand
GTCCCTTCTCCCGCCGTCCAAAATTCGCCACATGTCTGAAATACTCGCGGTTTATTCCCCTCTTTCTCGCATAATACATCCTCTTTCACTCTCTCTATGCGGCTTTTCATGCTTTTAACAAGCGAACGCGCATTATCTCTGTTCCCTGTAATCTCTCCAATCACTTCTATATACTTATATATATCGTCAATATGCCTCGCATGCGTCCCATAAACTTTATAACCTGCTTCTACCAACCTTTTTATCACATCTTCGGGATTTCCATACGCAGAAACTATTAAATCAGGCTCTAAGGCGACGATTTTCTCAAAACTTGGCGTTGAGAATCCCCCTATTACCTCTATTTTCCCCTCCTTCTTCAGCTCTTCAACCTCAGGTGGATAATTGCAGTATTCCGTTACACCAACAACATTTTCTCCTGCGCCTACTGCAAACAGAATCTCAGTGCAAGATGGTGCTAAAGAGACGATTCTTCTGGGCTTATCCGCAATACGAAGCGTGTAATTCTCAAGACCCACAAACTCACGAACAGCATTCTCATCGCCTACCACCAAATAAGCGGTCAAATTCCACTGAAATTGTGTCGTGTTCGCACCGCAAGAACCCACAACAGAAATGTTATATCTGCCATATTCTCCGAAATAATGAGAGAAATTTGAGGATTTTCCCTCACTCTCCTCTTTAGGTTCTCCATTTAAGAACCATAACCATGTGCAAACTTTATCAGAAGAGATGCCAAATTCCACCTCCTTACCTTCTCCGATGGAAATATCCACTGAAATATTTTTTGAAGCGTTTCCTGTTATGCTGTTCCAAGCCGAGAATTCCGCTGAAGCGACGGGAAAAAGGAGAAGGACTGAGAATAGAAGGAGAAGCAGCGAGAAAATCGCTCGCATTCCGGCTCAACCTCCTTTTGTGTTGTTTCACAATTCCCGTCCTTTGAGCGCAGGTCCCGCATTCTTGCTGTGCCTTAATTCGCCGTTCCTCACATGTGAAGTCGCAGCCACTCGCCGTAAATGCAAATCAAAGCGAACATTCGCAACGCATTCTTCAGTCGCTGGAGGACAATACGGTTTCAGAGAAGGGATTTCACCGCCACTCGCCCCCTGATGAAGTTGGTAATTCTCGTTGATTTCCATGCTTTTCCCTCCGAAAATTTTCACTTAAATCTTTTCGTATTGATTTCAATTATAATTCAAAAGGATAAGATGGGGGTCTTGCGATGGGGACATTAGAAACGCAGTCAGCAGCAGAATTCACTCTCGCATTAGCATTTTGCCTTATCTGTTTATTTTTTCTTATTTTTCTTCCAGTCTGAGAGTAGTTTTGCGTGAGACCTTTTTTCTTTGTAATATCCGAGGTAGAAAAGAGCGATGAAGAGCGCCGCAAGCAGTATCAAAAATAATGAAAACGTTCCGCCACCTCCGCCACCTGACGCACCGGAAGAGATGTTTCCAAGTGGGAAGCCAAAAACTCTCTTCTCCCTTTCCGCAGTATAACTAGCATTCGTCGGAATTTGCATACCACCGCCCACTTCACTTCCCTTGTCAGCTTTTCCGAAGCCTTCACCACCTCCGATGCCTCTGCCTGAGCCTATACCGCCTCCGATGCCACCTCCTATTCCTCCCCCCCGACCGGGACCGAAGCCAAAGCTTACTGGTGATGTTACTGTCGGTGTCGGCGTCACCATCTCCACAATAATGAACGCCTCTTTCTCGTTGTTCGTCTCGTTGTATTCTCCAATACCGTTATTCGGGTCAGCAACCGCTCTCAAAGTGTAGTTTCCTGGCGATTGTGGCGTCCATGAAGTTTCATCTGCCCATGTTTCATTTCGTCTCAGAGACGGAATTATCCAATTTCCAATCTCCTCACTAAGTTCCTCTACCTTAAGGATAACGCTTATGTTATTTGCATCTGCGCCGTTGTTCCGCACCTTCACCCTTATACTGCAGGATTCGCCAACCTCAGCATGAGCAGGTGCATCTATCTTCACTAATTCTATGTCTGGCGGCTGAGGGTAGACCATCACTTCAGTTGAGTTGCGATTGTTCATCAGGTCTGCTTCGTATGCTTCCGCATTTGCCTCCGCCTCCAGCGTGCATATTGTCGGTTCTGGGACTTCAGGAGGAGTCCACGAGAATTCCACTGCTTTACGCTCTCCCGGCTCAAGAGGCGCTTCCACCGTTTCTTCTCCTATTGTTCCCCAGCCGTAACTCCCACAGTTGTATAAGAGCGAAACATTGAACGATTCATTCACAGGCGCTTCTCCTATGTTCTTCACCCATACTTTAACGGGCGTTTCAATGCCACCATATATTTTCTTCCCATCCTCCCCAGCATCAATTTCATCAACAACAATATCCGGCTTCTTCAGCAAGCCGATTGCCCACACTTTACCCTCGCCTGTTGTGTAAATTATGCCTTTCACGATAGCCACTGTTGAGCCTCCGTAAGGAACGTGCCATTTAAGCTCACCTGTCAATGCATCCAAACACCATAAACCCACATAATCAAACACTATACCTCTGTCCGACTCCACAATAATCGGCTCACCAACAAACACCTTTTTATCAATTGATACGACTGGAGAGTTCGTCCAACAACCGATGCGATGCCACTTCCCTTCTTCATCCTTTATGTTACCCTCTTTACCTTTCGATGGAAGGTCCCATTTTACCACTCCTTCTCCACGAGAACGGCTCTCTTCCACATCAAAACATGTCACATAATTGTCCTCAAGATTATAGCCGGCACCCGTAATATAAACGAAAGAGCCTTCATCAAAAGACGCATATGCGGGTGTTGAATCCGTCGGTCTTTCATTATCTTGCCATTCTTTCTTCCATATCAATGAACCATCATGTGCATCCACACAATATATGCCTGATGTGGATCTGTAGAACCCGTAAGTTGTCAGGTAGACCTCGCCTCCCACAGTCGTGATTGAAGAATAAACCCCTGACGGAAACTCATGCTTCCATTTCACCTCGCCAGTCTCGGGATTCACACAATACAGAGCTCCTCCTGAGGACCCCATGTAATCGGCGGAGCCGAGATAGAGGTTGCCAAGTGCAGCTCCCGGTGTTGACATCGCAGCCCCCTCGCTCCCCTCGCACACCTTCAATGACCACGCATGCTCTCCCGATTTCCATGATGAAACTTTGCCTGAATATTTCCAGCCAAGCACACTGTCAGGGTCCTCTACCGCCACAAAATCAACATAATCAACATCTTTTACTCCCGCAACCCTGCATGCATATTCACCCGTGAAATTGTATCTGTTAGTGCCACCGACACGATAGCAGTAATAAGTGCCGTTCTTATATGTGCCAAAAAACACACTGTTGTAAGCGGCGAGAGCACCTCCGTTCACTCCTCCTATGTCCTCGTTCGCTCTGCCAGCAAGGTAGTATTGCACTTGTGAATTGCCGGAATCCGCATCTATCTCGTGCAGCGCAACCGCAGGAACTATTCCTTTCGTCTCTGCGGAAGCTCCTTCCGTCTTCATGAGGAAAACGGTGCCTCTCATCGGCACATATATTTTACCGTTGTAATATGCGGGTGTGAGCCATGAACCGTATTTCCACAGACCCTTCGGAGTGGATTTCCATATTACTGAACCATCCTCCGCATTCAGGCATGTCACCCATCCGCTCGTGCCGTCTGTGCAGAACACATATATCCTGTTGTTCACGATGATAAGCGATGATGAGGGGACCGCACCCACATCTGCACTGCACCACAGGAGCGGCGGTGGAGCGTTAGGTGTTGTTGTCAGTGCGAATCCTGCGTTCGTATGGAATCCAGACCACGACTTCTCAGCACCTGAATTCAGTATCATGAATGTGTTGGACACTGCTTCTCCGTATGCATACTCCCCGTATGCTTCCACTTTTATCTTGTAGTCAAAACCATCAGCGACATTCCGAGTGTCCCATGAATATTCGCCTCTGTTCTCAATTGCATGAGCAATCTCAAACCATCTCCTGCCCCTGTCCGGGCTATACCAGAGATTTATGTAAAGTGTTCTGTTGAAAGGAGTGCTCCACCTTATCTTCCTCACGCCTTTCCATCTCTCTCCGCCCTTCGGCGCTATGATTTCTACAGGAACCCTCTCAACAACATCCACTTTTACCGTCAGATTATTGTTTGTCTCATTTGATTCATACATTGAATCGTTGCAATCAACAAAAAACGATATATTTAGCGTGCCTATTCGCCCGGGAATCCAGTTGAACTCAACAGTGGCGTTCCCGTAAAATGTATCAATATGCTGCACAACCTCCTCGCTCTCGTTCTTAATACTTCTATTAATTATCATAGATACATTGAAATCGTCGCCCGCACCGCTTATGTTCAGTTTTATCCTGTTTGATTCGTTGAAGAATATGTGAGGTGGCAGCACCACATTCACAGGCTTGAGGTCCGGAAGCACAACATTTACAGACTCTGTTTCGTTGTTGTTCGTTTCATCTCTCTCTACCACTTCATTATCAGAATCAACAAACACTCTCACTTTGTATTCGCCCGTTCTGTTGGGTTTCCAGTGCAGCACAATATCAAAACGCTCATCAGCCCGCTCAGCTCGCAGATTCAACTTGTCCACGAGATGCCATTCCTCACTGGTGCTGATGCTAGTGCCGTTTCCACCACTGATATTACAGATGAGAAGCGAGACATTGAAGCACCTCGCAACACCTCCTATCTCAACATATATTGGATTCGTGGCATTCGCATATATTGTGGGAACTCGCATCCCCTTGACATTGAGGTCCGGAGAGCTCACCCACACCATCTTCGTGAGGTTGTTATTGTTCTCATTTGATTCCTGCACGGCGTCATTGCAGTCAACGAAGACGGTGAGATTGTGAACACCGACATGAGAAGGCGTCCAGTTAAGGGAGACTTCAACAATTCCTTCCCTGTTCTCGCTCCCTATCCCGTTTATCTCCTTCATATCCTGCAGCTCTTTTTCATCATATAGCGCAACACTGAACCTTTCGTCCGTTCTTCCTCTTATTTTCACGACAACCTCATTCGTCAGGTTCACGATGCTCGTCTCTGCATGCATCTCCAGAGGCATCAGGTCAGGATGTTTCACAAGAACGCTGATTGAGAATGCGTTGTTGCTCTCATCTCGCTCTTCCACCTCGTTAAAATAGTCAGCGAACACGGTTATGTTATGCGAACCTGCGCTTTCAGGACGCCATTTGAATGACACCGTCTTCATGCCTTCCGCCCACACGTCTCCTGTTTGCATCGTGCTCACAGCCTTTCCGTTGTCAATCAGCGTAACGGGTATTACGCCGCCGTTGTTCTTCACGAACGCTGATATTGTGCAGTTTGCCCCTTCTACCGCATATGCGGGTGCATCCACACGCTCAACGCTCAGATCCGGAAGCGGTCTCTCCCTCAGTATCTCTATTGCCACTGGATATGGCTCACCGTTCAACGCAGTTATCCGCATGTTGTATTCATCCACAGGCAGCTCCTCCCATCCGCTCAAAACTTCATATATGTGTATTACACGACCAAACTCCTCCATTTCACCAGCACGGAACATGTAAGTATGCCCGTTCTCCTTATCCTCCACTTTCCATGTCCCGCTCGCATTATCGACCTCCACGCTCACTTCAGAGCTGTTTTCCGTGAATTCCAGATGATAATCCTCAAATTCACTGTGCAGCTCCGGCAATGTTCTGTTCAATGTTCCATTGTTCAGCTCTTCAACAAAAATTGAAGCATTCACAAAGAACAGATAACGCTCTATATTCTGCTCGCTGCTATTCAGATATTCAGCTGCATTGAGAGCGCTACTGTCATTGCTGTAGCCGGCGGCGATGAACGCCTGCAAAACTCTCGCAGTCGCAATCGCAGAAGAATCATCACCGAATCTTGAGAAGCTTCCATTAATTTTATCCTGCACATCACGCAGATAACTCAAACCCCTCTCAATTCTCTCATCCACATCATCTCTCAGCGTTTCATTCAGTTCATTCAGGAATGGGCGGACTGCGCACAACGCCTGCACCGCTACCGCTGTATCGCTCGCCTTTCCTTCCATATACGCACCGACGAACTCCCAGTGTCCGTCCTCATGCTGCCTGCTTATGAGGTCTTTTGTGACATTCTCAACGAGCTCCCTTTTGAATGTTCTCGTGGATGCAAGCGCCATTAGCGTGTATGCATCGTTCCACGCAACATCGTATCCGCTCATGTTAGCTCCGTTGTAGAAGCGCTCCGTAGCACCGATGAAGTTTATGCCTGCGAAATCGTGAGGTCTTTCCCCCGAAGCCACCACAGACATTGTTCTTGCAGCCCATTCTCCAGCGCTTCGCAGCGATATCTGCGCTCCGTATTTGAGTGAATCTTTCACCCACTGCTCACATCTGTCATCAAACCAGTCATAACTCTGAGGATCACTGCCACGAGCAAAAGCAGCCATCACCGCAATCGCAGGTGATATTGCGTTCCTTCGTGGCTCCTTCACATCAGGCGGACACCATTGATTCCTCAAGCTTCCGACAAATGAGGGTGCTTCATCCACTTTCACTTCCACTGCGAACTCGTTATTCGTCTCGTTTATGTCCTCAATATCAGATGTAATTATCGCTTTTAACTCATATTCTCCATCATCATCGGGCTTCCACGAGAATGCTGAACGCCTATACACATCAAATCCTTCAAATATGCCTCCTATATGTAGTGTGGTGTTGCTTATTTCGTGCCATGTCCCATCCTTTCTCACAAGCAGCGTGATGTTGAATTCGCTTTCATTAATCAGACCGATTCCCGCTTTCCGCCTTATAAGCACATATACCGAATTGTTCACTCCCTTGTATATTCTGTTGGGAACGACAAAACCCTCAATGCTCGCATCAAGTTCTGTGTTGAACGGTTCAATCGCAGGATAACGGTCAGTCACAGGCTCCCCTTTCCACGGCTCAGGACTCGCATACCATTCATCGTATATGCCATCACTGTTGTTGTCAGTGCGGGGATAGCATCTCTCCCATGCATAGATGCCTTTTCCCCAGTCAACAATATGGAATCTGCCCCAGTAGTTGTGGTCCCATGAGTTGTTATATCCGCCATCCGAAGCTATTGGCGCAATCCTGTGGGCACCCATGCGGAACCCATATGTATCATAGAGATTATTGTGGAATATTTTGTTGTGTTTTCCTTCAACACGAATGCCTCCAAGCAACTTGCACAGTGTGTTATCCCTGATTATGTTATCGTGAGAACGCTCATCAATATAAATCGCAGGACTTAAAACTCTCGGTCCCATTTCAAACATTTGTTTATCGGTCAGATATAGTATGGAATTTGAAATTATGCAATGTGATGAATTTATTATGTTTATATTGGGCTGACCGTCAGCATATATCCTGCAATTGTCTATCGTTATCCTCTCACTGTCGGTAATTGAAAGCAATTTGTCAACTTCTTCACAACTATAGCTTCCAGGTGAAGTGAACCTGATTGTGAAATTTTTTATTGTAATATCGCTTGAGTTTTTGATGTTTATACCCTTCAAAATATACCCTTCAATCTTATTAATATATACTTCTCCTACGAAAACATTCCATCCCTCACCTATGATTGTGATGTTATGTTTGTTTTCAACGGTGAATCCCAAATAATCGCCATCATGCACATATATAACGGTGCTGGGTGCGGCATCTTCCACCGCTTCCTCTATTGTTGAGAAATCACGAGGCACATCTATCACACGACCACGCACAACCTCTCGCTCTTCACTCAAATTATTGTTTGTCTCATCAAGCTCATCAACGAAATTTCCATCATCAACAGACACAAGTATTTCATACAATCCGTAATCTGCGGCGAGCCATTTGAGTGTCAGTGAGGCATTGCCGCCAGACGGCACATAAACAGTGCCGAAATCTTGAAGGCTGAAGTTTTCTCCCGCCCCTCCTTCACTCAATCGGCGAACATAAAGCGACACATTTGCATTGATTCCAACATATCCACGATTCTCAATCGTTACATTGACGGGAATTTGCCTTCCAAGGTATAAAGTGCGAGGCATCCCCATGTGAGAAGGCACAAAATCCGGCTTCGGATATACACCGAGCAAATTCAAATCCAGTGGAGACCAGCCGTATGTTTCCTGAGAGACAATAAGAGATGCATTCGCCTCCTCAGGTATCCATGTGCCATTCCGCTCGTCATAAATCCACAACTTCGGTTCTGAAAAGCCCGCCACCTCTGTTATGATATTATCCTCGCACTTGGGCGCTTCAAGCCCGTGCTTCTCGCAGAACTTACATGTTGCCTCAAATATCGTCGCATTCCTCACAACATACAAACTGTCATAGATGACAGCTCCTCCTCCTGTATACATAAGCATGTTTATTTTTGTCGCTTCTTTCACCTCCACACAGGTGGAATTAACATTATTGCTCTCGTTCGTCTCCACAATATTATCTGAACTGTCAACTTTAACGCTCAGTGTGTAGTTGCCAGTTGCGGTAGGTGTCCAGTTGAATCTCAAAACCTTTCGCTCGCTTCTGTTTATCTCGCTCAGTGTTCTGTAATCTCTGTCTATGACGGAGCCATTTCTGAGCACTTCAAACATCACAGATACAGCATCAAAACCATAACGCCACGAAATATCATAGTCGCCTATGTTCGCAATCGTCACATTTATGTCATTTGAGATATTCACAAAAACATCATTGAAGACATCACATGGCTCCACATGCTCAACTATGAGGTCTGCGGATGTGAAATAGATTTCAGCACAGCGCTCATTGTTCTCCTCATTCCTCTCTTTTATCTCGTTTGATGCATCCGCATGCACGCACACATGGAATTTCCCCGGAACCTCAGACTTAAATTCAAATGAAATGTCTCTGCTCTCTCCGTATTTCAGCCCGTTTATTGTTCTGTTTGTTATGTTAACAACGAACTCTTTGCCGAGAGCAGTTTCATTCTTCACAATGAACGAGACATTGAACGTGTCGTTGAAGCTCTTTCCCTGATTTGAAATCGTAACATTCACGGGGCATTTCTCCTTTACAAGAGTTTTCTTTCTCACTTTGAGCGTTTCGAGAACAATGTCGGGCATATCAAGCGGCAGTGTGATGTTGAAATTGAGATAACCCTGATTGACAGTGGAACGGTTCAGACATATTGACGATGTGTTTGTGCTGCCTCCCTGGTCTGATGCGGTCACATCAAAACATAACACATCAAAACATAAGCTCGCAGGCATGAAAATCCAGTAAGACGAGTTCTCGCTCATGTTCCTGTAATAATTCGCACTCACGCTCACATTTGCGACTTCGCAAGCCCTGCCATCCTCATAACTTATGTTTCCGGAAAGCAGGAAAGGCATGTCAGGCGGACTGAGCGGTGCTTCACTCACATTTATTGAGAAGGAATATGTGTTATTGCTCTCATTTGTCTCTGGTATCTCATCGTTCGCATCCACAAACACAGAAATATTATATGTGCCCGTGTGTTCTGGGACGAATTTGAATTCCACCTTCCGCACTTCATCGGGAGAAATCTCCACCCGTTTCGTTATTGATGTGGAATTGTCAGCGGCGTCAGTGGCGTTGGTGGCGTTAGTAGCAGTGGAGATGAAAGTTACATTCAGCGGCACTTTGATGTCGCCACGATTCATGACAAATACCCACACGGGCACCATGAAATCACGATAAGGTATGCCGTTTATACTCACTCTCTCTATGTATAAATCACTCTTGTCTATCACCTCCACACTCGTGTTATAAGTATTGTTGCGCTCGTCTCTCTCAGCAATCTCATCAGAGGAGTCCAATATGAATGTGAGGTTATACTTTCCTTTGCTGCGGGGCGTCCAGTTGAGCTGCAATTTGCCTATGTAATACGAAAAAATTGCGGTATCAGGGGGAGAATATCCTGTGTAATATCTTTCCTTTATCTCTTCCATTTTTGCACTAACACGCCTGGTTACAATATCCTCCGCATCTCCCTTGCGTGCTATGAGTGTTATATTGAAGCTCTCGTTATCGAGTGGTGCACCGTCATTTTTCACGGTTACCTCAATTGTGTTTGAGGCGTTGACGAAGCAGTATTTAAGCTCGCTGCCGAGCATGCTCACATTTATGATGAAAAGTTCAGGTGCGGTTATGCTGACATCAGCGATTGCTTTGTTATCGTTCTCATTCGCCTCCTCTATTTCATTCGCCGGGTCAACAGTGGCAATGAGCGTTGTGGAAGGAATATCATCACGAGAAGGCGTCCAGTTGAACTGAACTGTGAGATTTGACATGCTTTCAATGCCCGGAATGCGTTTTGTCATCGTGTATCCGCTTTTTGAGGATGTGAGAGAGATGTTGAATGCGCTCGCATTTGAGCCAGGGTTTGTCACATCCAGAACAACAGGCACTGTTCGGTTCAGCCTCGCCTCTTCAGGTGCAGATACAAAATAAACTCTGAGATTTGGTCGCTCCATGCTGCCAACTACGATAGAATGGTGGGAGTTGAGAATCGCTATATCATCAAACATAACCTCGCCTCTTATGTTGTTGCTTCTGCTCTTGCCTTCTTCACCGCAAATGCTCAGACCTATGGATTCCACCTTTATCGCATCATCGCCCACCACAACACCTCTTGATTCAAGGTCTTCTCGCAGATTTCTGTATATGTGATGCCATTTGCCGTCTGGAGGTGTGATGTTGAAATCATATTCTCCGCTTTCAACAGGAATATATCCATATCTGAGTGCATAAGAATGTCCTGAAACCTTAACACGAACCTCAAGATACGCATTCGTGATACTTGATGTGCTATTCATCACTTTCATACGCGCTGATAAAATCGGAGCATACGATGAAATGTTTGTCTCATGCGACATACAAACAGATTTGCTCCAAGAACCTGACAGGTCGTAAGGACATGATTTGGTTATGTTCATGACCAATGAGCCGTCTCGCTCCATGACGAACCCATCAGCCGAGCATAATTTAGGATTTGACCAGCCGTAAAAATGTGTATGCTCCCCATATTCTATATAATTGCTCCAGTCCTCGTAGAATGATGCCACGGCAGATGCATTGCTCGGTGATAAGACATCAGCGCACGCAGGACAGCCGTAAAAAATGCGGAGCGTGCACGGCACGGATACAT
>Ga0190312_1000579_pt1 | contig 11153 bp, 10 predicted proteins | sample 487007910_MG_FD_165046 | JGI IMG/M metagenome (GOLD analysis project Ga0190312, IMG submission 165046) | Hydrothermal vent sediment bacterial communities from Southern Trench, Guaymas Basin, Mexico - 4870-07-9-10_MG | ecosystem: Environmental > Aquatic > Marine > Hydrothermal vents > Sediment ... | reverse complement strand
AGGTTCCAGAGGAGGAATTGAGGCATTTCACCGAGCCTGAACGCATCGTCTCATATTTTACGGCGGAATACCGCAGAATCATGGACGAGATGGGCTTCTCAATTGACTGGCGCAGATGCTTCACAACTGTTGACGCTCACTACCAAAAGTTCATCCATTGGCAATACATGCGTCTTAAAGAAGGCGGTTTCATCGCAAAAGGCGAACATCCAGTGAAGTTTTGCCCCTCTTGCGGAAATCCTGTGGGCGACCACGACCTTCTTTCAGGTGAAGGAGCATCAATTTTGGAATTCACACTGCTGAAATTCAAGTTGAAAGGCGAAGAGGATGTTTTTCTGCCTGTTGCAACGCTCCGCCCCGAAACGATTTTTGGCGTGACGAACTTATGGGTGAATCCGAGCAGCGAATACATTTATGCGAAAGTCTCTCGTAATGGCGAAAGTGGCAAAGAGACTTGGATAATAAGCAAAGAATGCGCATTTAAAATCAAATATCAGGGTTATAAAGTTAAAGTTATTGAAGGAAGTGAGATAAAGGGGGAGGATTTAGTGGGTAAATTTGCAGTAAATCCCGTGAATGGTGAAGAAGTGGAGATATTGCCTGCGAGTTTTGTTGATGTTTCTTTCGGAACTGGTGTTGTGATGAGTGTCCCTGCACACGCACCTTACGATTTTGTCGCCCTTCGTGACTTGCACGCTCAAGGTAAGTATCTGAATATTAAGCCACGAAAAATTATTCGCTGCGAGGCGTTGTTGCGAGGGGTGCGAGGAGAAGCGGAAGCGACGGCAGAAGCGGCAGAAGCGGCAGAAGCGGTGCCTGCTGAGATTGTTGTCAAGCGTTTGGGCATCAAGAATCAGGAGGACAGCAGGCTTGAGAAGGCGACTGAAGAGCTCTACGCAATGGAGTTCAACAAGGGCGAGATGCTTGTTCAGGGCTACGAGGGCATGCCCGTTCGTGAGGCTCGTGAGCGAGTGAAAGAAGCTCTCACCGAAAAAGGCTTTGCGTCGCCGATGTATGAGTTCAGTGAGCGTCCCGTTGTTTGCAGGTGCAACACGCCCGTTGTCGTTTCGCTGCTGAGCGACCAGTGGTTCTTGCGCTACGACGACGAATCTTGGAAGGAGCGTGTGCGAGAGCTGCTAAATCGTGTGAATTTCGTGCCTCCAGAGATAAGAGTTGAGTTTGAGGAGACGGTTGACTGGCTTCGTGCATGGGCATGCGCACGCAGGCTCGGCTTGGGGACGAAGTTGCCCTGGGATGAGCGTTGGATTGTTGAGCCTCTCAGCGATTCCACAATTTACATGGCTTACTACACGATTTCTCACATCTTGCGAGAAGTTGATGCTGAAATTTTGGACGAAAATGCGTTCAATTACATATTTCTGGGCGAAGGCTCTCCCGCTCATGCATTTGAGCATGCATTTGAGCGCATGAGGAGGGAATTTTTATATTGGTATCCGTATGATTGCAGATTTTCAGCAAGGGATTTGGTGCGAAACCATCTTACATTCCAATTATTCCACCATGTTGCGATATTTCCTGCGGAGTTTCATCCTCGTTGCATTGTTGTTTTCGGCATGGCAACGAAGGACGGAAAGAAAATGAGCAGTTCAAAGGGTAATATTGTGCTTTTGAGCGATGCGATTGAGAAATACGGCGCAGATGCGGTTCGTCTCTTCCTTCTGAGTGCTGCTGAGCCTTGGCAGGACTTTGATTGGAACGAAGAGGGTGCATTCGCAGCGAAAAAGCATGTTGAACGCTTCTTTAACACTGCGAGCGAGATTGCTGAATGGACAAAGGACGCAAAACTTCTCAGCACTGCTGGTGGTGGTGCGGAGCAGGGAGAGCAGGAAGGCGAGTTTCGTTTTGAGGATTTAAGCGGTGTGGAGCGCTGGCTTTTGAGCAGGGTGCAGCAGCACATTCGTGCCACGACGGATGCTTTGGAGCAATTTCAGTGCAGGCGAGCATTACAGCACGCATTCTTTGAATTTGAGAGCGACTTGCGTTGGTTCAGGCGCAGGACTCGCTGGGAGCAGACGCAGGGAGCGGAGAGGGAGAGGCTTCGTAGCGTTCTGAGGTTCGTTTTGGATGTCTGGGTCAGGCTTCTCGCTCCTTTCATTCCGCATGCATGTGAGGAGATTTGGAGCAGGATGGGAAAGAACCCCGACGGAAAGCAGTTCGTTTCGCTTGCACCTTTTCCGAAAGCGAGCGCTGCGCTTGAAGACAGGAAAGCACTTCTGGAGGAGCAGTTCCTCTCGCTTGTCGTTGAGGATGTGAATGAGATTTTGAAGGTCACAGGCATCTCACCGCAGAAAATCGTGCTTTTTGTGGCGCCTGCGTGGAAGCGAGAGGTGTTCAGGAGCGTGCTGAAAATGCTCGCAGACGGAAAGGGCGTCAAAGAAATGCTTCCAGCACTGATGCGGGAGGAGCATCTTCGCCCACACCGGAAGGAACTGCCCACGCTTGTGAAAGGCATCGTTGAGCGAGTGCAGTTTTTGAGGGCGAAAATGGCGTTGGGAGCGGAGGCAGTAGAAGAGCTTGCGGAGATTGAAGAGTTGAGCGTTCTGCTTGCTGCTCGTGAATTTTTAGAGCGAGAGTTCAAGTGCAGATGCGAGATTTACGATGCGGATGCGGTGGACGAGAGCGTAGACCCGAAGAAGAGGCGTAAGAACGCAATTCCGCTGAGACCCGCAATTTTTGTGTTGTGAACGCTGAAAGCAGCCGCAAAAGCAAAAAAAAGCAAAACGAAAAAAATAAAGGGAAAAGGAGGTTTGCTCGCAGTGTTCAGACGATTGCGACCCAGCGACCTTTTGTGCGCTTCTCAACTAATCCATGCCTTGCGAGCAAAGATAGGATGTCCCCGACCATTGCGATGTCGTCTATGCCTGCGTAGCGTGCAATCATCCGTTTTGAGCGCCCTCTGGGGTCTTCCTCTCTTGCCTTCCGAGCAGCTTCCAACACCTTCACGACATCGTCAACGACGGGCGCAAGTTTCGGAGGCACTGCCGGCTCTTCACCCAAGATGCGTCGCACATCAGACAAAGATTCCCCTTCTATGCATATCTTCGCCATCCCCATCACCTCATTCAGAGCATTACAACGACCTTATATATAAAACTTAATGCTCCTTGCATGCTTACTGCGGGCAATATCCACAACAACAGCGGAAGTTGAGCCTTCCACCTTCCCCTTTACCCCAAAGTGAAATGTCTGACAGATGGAAGGAGAGGTGCGTTAGGAGGCGGTGAGGGAATAGAAAAAAAGGACGCATGTGAAAGGCATGTGAAGGGGGGTAGAGGGGGAGATATTATTTTAAAAGAAATTTTATTTTAAATAATGGACGATTGGACGGGGTTTTTCAGCGGAATGATATGGTTGCTCCTCATACTCTACCTAATTTTAGCCCCGCAGTTGCATTATCGGCAATTATCGGCGGCAAGACGCTCTGTTTTGAGGAGAATGGGAGCGAAGAGAGGCACGAATGTGATTGCGATGATTCATCGTCAGGAGAGCATCGGAATCTTCGGCATCCCTTTCTACCGCTTCATTGACATTGAAGATTCCGAGAAAATTTTGCGTGCAATAAGAAGGACACCGAAGGACAAGCCGATTGACCTGATTTTGCACACGCCCGGCGGTCTCGTGCTTGCAGCGTCGCAAATAGCGAAGGCGTTGAAGAGCCATCCTGCGAAGACGACGGTAATTGTGCCGCACTATGCGATGAGCGGAGGAACACTTATTGCGCTCGCAGCGGATGAAATCGTGATGGACTCGCATGCTGTTCTCGGACCTGTTGACCCCCAAATTATGAGTTATCCTGCGCCATCTGTGAAGCGAGCGGTTGAGCAGAAGAAAAAAGAGGACTTGGACGACGAGACGCTCATACTCGCAGATATTGCAGAGAAAGCAATCCGTCAGGTGAGAGAGCTCGTTTTTGAACTGCTTAAAGATAAAATGCCCGAAGAGAAAGCTCGTGAGGTCGCCACTGCACTCACAGAAGGACGCTGGACGCATGACTTCCCGCTCACTGCGGATGTCGCCCGTCAGCTCGGCTTGAATGTCTCCGAAGAAGTCCCGCCTGAAGTCTACGAACTCATGGAACTCTACCCGCAACCTCTAATGCAGAGGCATCCAAGCGTTGAATTCGTCCCCGCCCCTCAAAGAGGAAAAGAGCGAGAAAAAATTTTCCTCTTCAGACCATTCTGAACCTTCCAAACCTCCCGATCCTTCCGATCCTTCCAATCCTTCCGATCCTTCCGATCCTTCCAATCCCTCCAATCTTTCCAATCTTTCCAATCCTTCCAACCCTTCCGACATCCCACAGTCTCGCAGCGCTACACACGCAACTACATCTGCTTTTTCACCCACGCCCGCTCAAAATTTAGCCCAGACCAGCATATTTTGTATCCCATTTCTGCGAGAATATCAGTAGAAAGCCCGTATTTTTTGAGTATTTTTGAAACTGAAGCGAGCTTCTTCATCTCTACTGCATCTATTTCAGCACGCACTCGCTCAAGCACATCCTTGCGAATGGCGTAAGAGCCGACGACTGCGTAGCCTTTCTGCAAAGCCCGCTCCTCTAACACACGCATCTCAACGAGATGCCTCTCCGCAAGCTCACGCAAATTCACAACATCCGCATCGCCAAGCTCAAAAGCTTCTGAACGCAACTTCTCCTCTATCTTCCGGGCAACTTCAACATAAGGAATCCTCTTTGAGAACAAAATCACATCCTCAATAGGCTCAAATTTCGTCCCGTAATCCTCTCTCGCAATAATAATTAGCGGAACTTTCGCCTTTTTAACCTTCTCCACTTTCGCCTTCAAATATTCAGGCGTCCAAAATCCCACTATTTCTACATAAACTTCCCTCTTCTCACTCGCACATGCTTTTCCATCTGCTCCCACGCCTGCAGCACCGCTCATAGCACCGCCGATTTTGACTGCGAAATCCGGAATGAATGCGTGAGTTCCTGCCTTCACGACGGAAGGCTCTCTGATTACCTCAAACTGCGAGTTAATTGCACGCATCGCTGCTTCAAATTCCTGCTCAAGTGAGGAATCATAAGCGATTTTTTCATCAAATTTGGGGAAAAGATATGCTTTTGATGCGTCAAGCTCAAGCAAGTAAATGCGATTTTCGTGAAGAATCTCCGCACGGAGCCACCACTTCCCAGCATTCAACACTGAAGGTAGCAATTTTGCGATTGCCGTTCCGTATTTGCGAGTCATCTTAAGGATTGAAGCCGCTCCTGTAATCTCAACAAGCATCTTTCCTCCTTCCTCTCGCAATTCATACATCAGTCCGAGCCATTTTATGCGGCGAAATATCTCTTTATGGTTTGAATTCGTCCAAAAGGTGAGCCTTAAGGCGTCAAATAGCACCGTTTGTAGCAAAGATAAATTGTAAAATTTCATCAAATCTGCTGCATTCACATTGCTAATGCTCTCAAGAAGCATCTCTTCTTCCCTGTCTGCGAACATTGCGGCATCCAATTCCGCAGGCGTCGTTTGAAATTGCTCAGCAACCTCACGAAGCACCCTCAAACGCTCTTCCTCGCTTGTGACGAAGCCTTTTGAGAAGAGAGCGAGGCGAATGCGAAGCGGTTCGAGGTGCGTGCCTGAAGTGAATGTGCAGAAGCGTTCAAGCACATTTGCGAAGCCCCGCACCTTCCTGAAGTTCTCGGCGGATTCAAGCGATTTCAGGCGAGAAAGCGTGTCTCCGTATTTCTTTCGGATGCCCTCCTTGAAAACACGAATGACGCTCTCCGCAAGAAGCAAATCCTTACTGCCCTTCGCAAATCTCGGATAAATCCTGCCTCGCATCCGCCGAACATCAAGCAAATCCTTCGGTAACATCTCCCCCGCTCTTTTGTTTTTTACTTTCTGCTCTAAGTATTAGGTTTTGCTCTACTTGATTTTCTTCGCCTTCTCGCAGTCTGAACCTCTGAAGTTTCCTTTGAAATGATTTCGTAGAGTATTGCGACGCCATTCTTCGGTCTCAAAATTCTTCCGAGCCGTTGAATGTATTCTCGGACGCTTCCCGTCCCGCTCATCACAACACCAATATTCGCATCAGGCACATCTATTCCCTCGTCAAGCACTTGACTGCTCACTATTGCCCTGAAAATTCCATCTTTAAAACCTTTTAACACCACCCTACGCTCATCTTTATGCGTTTTATGCGTGATCGCAGGTATTAAAAATCTTTTTGATATTTTATAGACGACTTCATTATGCCTCGTAAATATGATTATTTTGTCGTTTTTGTGCATTTCCAATATTTCTTTTAATTTTTTCATCTTGTTTTCGGAATTGAATGCGATTTTTCTTGCGTTTTCCCATGCACGGAGCGCCTCGTATGCGGATTTGTCGTATCCTGTTGCGAGGACGACCTTCTGAAAGTCTTCAATGCTGCGAAGCATTAAACGATGCTTCCGCACATATTCCTTGAAGATGTTTGCGAAATACTCGTAAGCGTTCCGCTCCTCTTCAGAGAGAGGCACAAAAATCCTTCGCAACTCGTAATTTGCGAGGTGCTTCCCTGCAAGCTCTTCAGGATGCATCTCAAACACTTTACCGCCGACAAGCTCTGGAAGAAGCTCGTGAAGACCGTCCTCCCGCTCAAAAGTTGCGGTGAGACCGAGCCTGAAAGGTGCAGCGTTCAGCTCGGCAATATGCCTGTAAGCCTCTGCGGGCAAATGATGAACCTCGTCAAAGACGAGGAGCATGAATTTATTTCCGAGCGTCTCGGCATTCGTGTAAGCGGAATCGTAAGTTGCGACGGTTAGAGGCTTGAGTTCCTTTGCTCTGCCTGAAAACTCGCCGACGAACGCATCGCCAAATATTGAGAGGCGCTCACGCCACTGGTCAACGAGGTCAAGCGTCGGCACGACAACGAGTGTCGCAACAGAAAGCCTTCTTATGATTTCAAGCGCAACGAAAGTTTTGCCCGCACCCGTCGGAAGCACAACGCATCCCCGCTTTCCCGCTTTGAACCAGCGCTGAACCGCCTCTCGCTGGTATTCTCGCAATTTTATCTCAGCAGCGAAAGCATCAAAAACGGGACAAGGAACAGGCTCCAAAACGAAATCATCGTATTCAATGCCTGAATTCTCAAGAAACTCAATAATGTCTCGGTGCTTGAAAGCGAGCGCTCGGTAGCAATTCCTGCGAGGGTCAAATATCGCAAACGGAACAACAACATCTCCCTCTATCAAAACCGTCCCCTTCTCGTAACGCAACCTCGCATGCATCCCGTCCCTTTCCCCTTCTCCTTTCTCTTTCTTAGAAAAAAAGTAAAAAGAGAAAAGAAAGCATAAAGCGTCTTGGCTTTCATCGTCAAAGTTCAGATTTTCATGTTTGATGCTTCCCTCTCACAAGTAAGATATGAGAAAGCGAAATTTATTTACAAAGGGTAATTTCAACGCTATGGCAAGAGGTGGAGGAGCGATGAGGTGTAAAGCAAGAAAGTTCATTTTCACTGTCTTCCTCTCATTATTAATACTGACTGCTTTCGCAATCCGCAGCAGCGCCCCTACGCCGACACTCACAGAAGAATGCAAGAAATACATAGCAAAATACTTAGGTGAATCACCAGAGCCAAATAAATACTGTTTCACGGATACAACAGCAACAACAGTTTTAGTATACACTCCAAAAGATGAGGAGTATTGGGGTTCTACAGTAGATGCAGTTACAACTATTGCGATATTTGGAGGCTACTCTTATGAGGACAAAGTCAACAAAACGGGCAAAATAGACGCAGATAAATTAAAGGAGAAGAACGGGGGGATTGCTTTAACGGATGAGGATATTATTTGGATTGCCGAGCATTCTGACGGTGAGGACAAATTCTGCTACACAGAAGTTGCTCCTACGCCTTCGCAAACATTTGACACAGGGCGACCAGAAAATCCATATCCTTCCATTTCAGGCGAATTCGTAGGCACGATAAGAACGAATACGACAATAATAGCGACGAAATTATACACATATGCATGCGAAGGAACTGGAGGTCATACTGAACATGCGATTATATGCAACTCAAGTTGGTGTGCGGAGGCGGAATGGGAAGGTTACAAAGAGGACTGGATGAATATATCCTTCAACAGAACAGTTGTATTAATGCCTCATGAGACATACAATATAACGATAGTGACAGGCTCTTATCCTCAGATTCACCACACATCTTCACTGAAAACAGAAGATGGATGGATAAACTGCACTGAATTCATTGATGCAAACGGAAATAAATATAATGACTGGATTCCCGCTATTATGCTGTGGTCATGAAAGGATGCAAGAGAATAATGCACAGGTGCACGGGTGAATTACCTCCAGTTTCCTTTCCTACCACTACCTCTCCTTCCGAGCCCTCTGCAGGGGGGCATCCAGCAAATCGGCTGCGGAGGTGAAGGCGGTGGTTGAGGATGAGAGGGCGTATTCAGGAACTGTGCGTGAGTTTTGTTTGATGTAACTTGGTCACGACCCTGCTGCTCCTCACCGCTGACAAGCACGAAATCCCCGCCCTCTATTCTTAAGGCTTTGCCTTCAACGAGTGCGGATGCGATTTTCCTGCGTGCTGCTTGGAGAATGCGGTGAAAAGTGGGTTGCGAAACGCCCATCCTGCGAGCAGCTTCCTCCTGCGTCAGTCCCAAAAGGTCTTTCAGGCGAATGCTCTCCAATTCCTCTACCTTCAGCACTTCCTCACTCTCACTCCCTCGTATCCGCTCGTTTTCATTCCTCCCTTCGCCATCGCCATAGCCCTGAATCGGAACACGAGGCTCAAAATAGAAAAAGTGCGGTAGGAATCCCACGCAACGCCTCCTTCGTCTCACGCCGCACTCCCCCTTTCCCCTTCACATGTCAGATGCAAGCCGATGCAACCGCCTCGTAATCTCCCTCAACACTTCCCTTAGAACCTCTTTGTTGTCGTATCCACTTAAAATCTCATCCAAACTGCTCACATGTTTTTCCCTTTTCCCCGTTTCCGCTTTTTGTGCTTGTGCTTTTATGCGGGAGACCTCAGAAGTGAGATTTTTCAATGCCCGCTCAACATCGTCAACGATTGTCACGGTGGCGGTGCGTGCAGTCCTTGAGAGCGGATTCAGGTCTATTGCGATGACCTTCTTACCCATTTTCACAAGCGCTTCAGTTCGGTCTCCGTCCTCAATCGCAACAAGCACGACATCCGCAGTGAATATGCCTTCCCGCTCCACCAAGCCACGAGGATGCTCCAAACCTTCTATGCGTTCAGTCGCATGCTCTCCAAGCACCCCTCTCGCACCGTTCCGCTCAAGCAGTTCTTTTATGCGACGCACTCGCTCTTCCGTTCGGTGAAAGAGATTCACTTCAATCAGCGCATTCGTCAGTGATGCAAGCTCAACAACAGCACGAGGAGCAAGCGCTGCCACATTCCCGTTCACTGAAATCACCGGCTTCCTCGCCGAAAGCAAGAGCTCAGCAGCAACTTCTGTCGCCCTCCTCGCAGCATTTAATGTCCGCTCACCAATTAAATAATCAAAAGCCTCGCCCCTACCGTGAGCGATTAAGCCATGCAGCGTCGCTATGCCCGCTGAAACACACTCTACAAGCCTCTCCCTTCTCTTCAGGGACTCATACCTCGGATGACTCTTCGGTATTTCCCAGTGAATCTCATAAACCGACATACCTCAGCACACAGCAGAAAGAAAAAAGCACACTGCACAATGCACAACGCACCACAACGCACACAGACGCAAAAATTAAATTCTGCGTATGGAAATTTCCCGCTTCTTCGGCATTACTCGCCTCAAAATCTCCTTCAATTGAGCATCGTCAATCCTTTTTGTTATTTTTCCGCTCTGTGCGAGGGCGACGAGCAAATTCTCAATCTGCGTTGCGAGCTCAGGCTTCGCAAGTTTTATGTTTGTGAGTCGCTCACGAGCCTCTGGCGTGAGCAGTTGCCTCAAAATGATACGTTTCGCCTCTTCAATCTGCTGTCTTTCAGCCTCTTCTCTCAACGCCTGCTGTTCCGCCGCTGCCTGCTGTTGCAGTAGCAGTTGTTGCAGTCGCTGCTGTCGCAAACGCTCCAACTCCTCCTCTTCAGATGCCATTTTCCTCACCTCCGCCCTCTCAACTCTTCACTTCCTCTTCATCTGCTTTTGCTTCAGATGCTTTCACAGCAGCACTTTCCGCTTCCTCGCTCCGCTTGAGCCAAGCGGGTTCTGCGAGGCGTCCCTCCTGCATCAATCTCATGCGGACTTCGTGAGCAGTGTTGTCAAGTAGCGACTGCCCCTTCGGTGAGATTTTTCTTCCTTCCTTCGTTTTAACGACGAGACCTGCGTCCTCAAGTTGAGTGAGCGCAACCCTTATGATTTTACCTGAACCCTTCCTGAAATGCTCCCTTTTGACGCCTCTTCTTTGCCTTCCGCCGTATCTTGTGCGAAGTCTTGAGACGCCGACAGGTCCATTAATGTAAATTTGGCGAAGAATTGAGGCACAGCGAATATACCACCAATCCTTCTGCATCGGCGGAAGCTCCTTTGAAACGCCCGTTTTCACATGCACACACCATCTCGGCATCGCAATCGCTCGCATCTTCTTCAACTTCTCCGCAACCGCCTTCACTAATTCATCCGCAGGCACATCATACACCGTCGTCATCCCTCTCTCCTATTTCCCTTTTTTTCTTCAAATTAATCAATATTAAGGCACGCACCGCTTATGTGTGTTGAGAGTTTTGCGGAGCGAAGCGGAAAGAGGAGCGGAGGTGGTAGCAATGGTTGCAGGAAAGAAAAATAGAGAAGAGATAGAAGGAGAGGATGTGAGAATAGGCTTGGAGTGTCATGCTCAACTGCTCACGAAGTCGAAGTTGTTCTGCGGTTGTTCTACGGATTACAGAGGTGCCGAGCCGAACACGCACTGCTGCGAGGTTTGTTTGGGCTTGCCGGGTGCATTGCCGGTGGTGAATGAGCAGGCGTTGAAGTTCGCATTGAAAGTCGCTCTCGCACTAAACTGCGATATTCAGCCCGAAACGCTTTTCTACCGCAAGAATTATTTTTATCCCGACTTGCCTCGTGGCTTTCAGATTTCGCAATATGATTTCCCGATAGCGTTGAACGGATATTTAAGCATAGAAAGCGACGGCATTGAGCGTAAGATAAGGATAAGAAG
>Ga0190312_1000575_pt1 | contig 11201 bp, 13 predicted proteins | sample 487007910_MG_FD_165046 | JGI IMG/M metagenome (GOLD analysis project Ga0190312, IMG submission 165046) | Hydrothermal vent sediment bacterial communities from Southern Trench, Guaymas Basin, Mexico - 4870-07-9-10_MG | ecosystem: Environmental > Aquatic > Marine > Hydrothermal vents > Sediment ... | reverse complement strand
GAGGGAACTGGAGGATCTGGGTTTTGAGATCCTGGCCACAAGGGGGACGTGCTCTGTGCTTTGCCGAAACGGCGTGCGGGCAAAAGAGGTGTTCAAGGTGAGTGAGGGAAGGCCCCATATTGTGGACCTCATGAAGAACCGCGAGATTCACCTGGTCATCAACACCCCGAGCGGAAAGCGCCCCAAAGCCGATGAGGTGCTCATCAGGACGACGGCCTTACATTACGGCGTTCCGGTGGTCACAACGATGGCAGGTGCCCAGGCGACCGTTGAGGGGATAAGGGCCTTGAGGAAAGGAGGGTTTAAAGTTAGGTCCATTCAGGAATACCATCAGTGGGTGAGGGACCTTGCAGCCAAAACCAGGCGTTGCGCCAATTAAAGGGGACGAAATGGGTTCGGTGATCGTACTGACCGGTGACGGGAAGGGCAAAACCACCTCAGCCCTCGGCATGGCCATGAGAGCTGTAGGACACGGTTTCAGGGTTGCCTTCCTTCAGTTCATAAAGGGGGGATGGAGATACGGCGAACTTGAGGCTGCCAAGAGACTCCAGCCGGAGCTGGAATTCAGGCCCTTGGGAAGGGGTTTTGTGCACATCGATCCCGAAAATCCCGATCCCGAAGACGTGGAGGTGGCCCAAAGGGCTTGGGAGGTGGCAAGGGAGAAGATCCTCTCAGGGGAATACTTCATGGTGGTCCTTGACGAGATCAATTATGCCCTTTCCTATGGGTTACTCGATCTGGATGAGGTCATCAGGACCCTGAGGAAAAGGCCTCCTCATGTCCATGTGGTGCTTACCGGGAGGGATGCCCACCCACAGATCATCGAGATCGCAGACCTGGTGACGGAAATGAAGGAGATAAAGCACCCCTTCAGGGAAGGGGTGGTCTCCAGGAAGGGTATAGAATATTGAGGTCAAAGGACGAGTTTCCTGAGCCTTTCGGGATCGATCCCTTCCACGATTTCCACTTTGGCCCGTGCCATTTCTTCTAAAGCTGAGGCGGCCGTTTCGGGGGCTACTCCCCGGCAGAGGTCCTTGAGGAGAAACACCTCGTAACCGAGCCCTTTGGCATCCATGACCGTGGCACGTACGCAGTAATCGGTAGCGAGACCATAGACGATCAGGCGCTTTACCCCGTTGATCTTCAGGATCGTGTCCAGTTCGGTCCGGTTCCCCCCGTCGTCTTGAAACCCGGAATAACTATCAAAGTGGGGATTCCTTCCCTTCTGCACAACTGCCCGAAAGAGGTTGTTGTCAATCAGGATCCTCGCCCCTTCAGTTCCTTGGATGCAATGGGGTGGCCAGAGGGTCTGTTTTCGCCCCTGTATCTCGATCACCTCAAAGGCCTTCTTTCCGGGATGGTTGGTATAGAAGGAGACGTGATCTGGGGGATGCCAGTCCTGGGTGCCGAAGATCAAAGCACCCCACAAATTGAACTTTTCCGTCACTTCCTGAACCCTTTCGATGTAATCCTTACCAGTCCCCGGTACAGCCAGACTTCCTCCCTTGTGTTCGGTGAAGTCCCCTTGAAGGTCGACCACTATAACCCCCACTTTCATGGCCATCCTCCTGGACTTTTTTTAAAACTTCTACCGATGAAGGCAAAAGCTCCCATGGCATAGAGGATGATGCAAAAGGATGTTCTAAAACTATGCCCAAAAGTGGGATAGGACGAGGGCTCAAGGGAGAACCCTTTCCTGATCAGCGGGATTGTGAGGCTGACCACTGCCATGCTTAACCGAAGTAAGGCCATAAAACTTGCTTTCCACCGCCATTATGGCACTGGTGTCAGGAGAACTGAAGGGGGATCCCTCAAACATCCTCGGTTAAAGCTTTACCTTGCGTGATCAATTTGCAATGTTGATTTTTCCCTTCCTTAGAGGAAAAAATTTTCAGGTGATGGAGGAGTTTTATAGCAAAATAACGGAGAAACTGAGGGAAGGGCATCGTTTGGTCCTTGCCACCGTGATCCGTCAGTCGGGTTCCTCCCCCCGTGGGGTTGGTAGCAAGATGGCGATCTTTCCCAACGGCTTAGGCCTGGGTAGCGTTGGAGGCGGCCGTGTTGAGGCTCAGGTGATGGAGGAGGCCAGGAGATTGCTCCAGAGCGGAGGGTCCAGGAGGCTCGACTTCAAGCTCACCGGCACGGACATCCTCGATATGCAGATGATCTGCGGGGGTGAGATGGAGATACTGCTGGAGGTCTTGGGGAAGGAGGATCTGGAGGTGTTCGAAGGGGTCCGGGAGGCCTTGCAGAAGGGAACTCCCGCCGTCCTCCTTACGGGCCTTCCACCGAAGATGAAGGGGAAGATGCTGTTAATTGAGGGTCGTAAGACCGGTTCACTTCAGGGAGCAGATGATTCTTTCCTCGATTCGCTTTCGGCCGAGCTTCCCCGGGAGGCTTCGATCATCGACCTTGGCTATGGGGAGGTCTTCTGCGAACCTATCATAAAGGAGCCGGATCTTTATCTCTTCGGTGCAGGCCATATCGCCCAGGAGATCGCCCCCCTGGCCACGAGGGTGGGGTTCAGGGTCGTGGTGATAGACGACAGGCCCGAGTATGCGAACCGCGAACGTTTTCCCTGGGCGGATGAGGTAGTGGTGGAGGACTTCGAAAGGGTAGGGGAGAGGGTTGTGGCGAAGGCCGACTCTTACTTGGTCATCGTGACCAGGGGGCATCTACACGATTATACCGTCCTCAAGCAGTATCTCAGGTCTCCCGCCCGTTACATCGGGATGATAGGCTCTAGGAGAAAACGGGATATGATTTACAGACAATTGCTTTCTGAGGGCTTCTCACCGAAGGACCTGGAGAGGGTTCATGCCCCCATAGGGATCGATATTGGTGCCGAAACCCCTCAGGAGATAGCGGTCAGCATTGTGGCGGAGCTCATCAAGGTCAGGCGCCTCGGTCCCTGAGCCCCAGAACATCTTCCATGTCATAAAGTCCGGGGGGTTTATCCACTACCCACAGGGCGGCCTTCACGGCTCCGCGGGCAAAGGTCTCGCGTGAAGAGGCCCTGTGGGTCAACTCGAGCCTTTCGCCCTCGGTGGCAAAGATCACCGTGTGGTCTCCCACCACATCTCCACCCCTCAAAGCCAGGATGCCAATTTCGCCATGGGACCGGGGGCCCACTTCCCCCTTCCTCCCATAGATGGCGACCTCCTCGAACTTCCTCCCCAGCGCCTGGGCGATTCTGTAACCGAGCCTTAAGGCCGTTCCGCTTGGGGCATCCCTTTTGCCCCGGTGATGGAATTCCAGGATCTCCACATCATAACCGGGTCCGAGGATCCCCGCGACCATCTCCACGAGTTTGAATAGGAGGTTCACCCCAAGGCTCATGTTGGGGGAGAGCACACAGGGGAAGCTCTGGACAAATTCCAGGATCTTTTCCTTCTGTTTCTCATCAAAGCCCGTGGTTCCCACCACCATGGGTTTGTTGAAGTAGGATGCAAGCTCCATGTTGTAAAGGGAAGATGAGGGGGTGGTGAAATCGATGAGGACATCCGCCTCCTTTATTACCAGGGAGAGATCATCAGTGATCTTCACACCTACTGATCCAAGCCCTGCGACCTCCCCAAGGTCCTTTCCCACCGAGGGGTGTCCGGTGTTCTCGACCCCGGCCAGGCATTCTATCCCCTCGGTCTCTTGGATCACCTTGACTATGGTCCTCCCCATCCTCCCTGCCGCCCCTATTATCACCGCCTTTATCATATGGCCTCCTCCAGATGGCCTTTGTAGACCAACCTCACTTCCCCTTCAAGGGCCACCTCTCCGAAAAAGCCCCCCTGGAGGCGGTAATGGACTGTGAGGGGTTCGCCCCCCCGGGTTATCACCCTTGTTGGGGAGGAAACGAGGCCCTTAAGATGGGCTATGAGCGCCGAAGCTATCGCTCCCGTGCCACAGGCCAGTGTTTCCTCCTCCACTCCCCTTTCATAAGTCCTTACAAGGAGTTCTCCCCTGTGGACTTTGACGAAATCCACATTGGTACCATCCGGCCTAAAGGCCTCATGCCACCTCACAGCCCTTCCTATTCTCGTGACATCCACCCCCTCAATGTCATCGACAAAGATCACCGCGTGGGGAACCCCCGTGTTTATGAAATCCAGTTCCAATTCTCCATCGGAGAATCGAATCCTTAAACCCCTGTTCATATCCCTTGGCGGTGGAAGGGTGATCTTCACGTTTCTGCCATTGACCTCGGCCCGGACAGGGCCCACTTTCGTCTCAAAGACGAGCACCGGGGGGGCCTTGCCCAACATATGGGCCAGGCGTGCAGCACATCTTCCCCCATTTCCGCACATCTCCGCCTCGCTCCCATCGGCGTTGAAAAAAAGCCAACGGAAGTGGGCCGTCGGGGAGGGTTTGAGGAGGATCAAGCCATCTGCCCCTACCGAGAGGCGCCTCTGGCAGATCTTTCGAGAGAGTTCCGAAAGGGTCCCTTCGGGGATCTGCTCCTCAAAATCCGGGATGAGGATGAAGTCATTTCCCCCTCCGGTCATCTTGTAAAAGGTCGTTTTCTGGATCATCTCAACGGCTCCGGTATGATTTCCCCCCTGATGAGATCCTCATAGGTCTCCCTTTCCCGGATTACCCAGAACTTGTCGTCCTTCACGAGCACTTCGGCGGCCCTTGGGCGGGAATTGTAGTTTGAAGCCATGGAGAAGCCGTAAGCCCCAGTGCCCATGATGGCGAGCAATTCTCCCGGCTTGGGATCGGGGAGGTCCCTTTCGCGGGCGAAGAAATCCCCCGTCTCGCACACCGGTCCGACGATATCGGCCTTTATCATCGGCGTATCCCTCTTGATGACCGGGACAACCTGATGATAGGCCTTGTAGAGGGCAGGCCTTATGAGGTCGTTCATGGCCGCATCCACTACGACGAATTCCCTTCCGCCATTTCGCTTCCGGTAAAGGACCTTTGTCACCAATATCCCGGCATTTCCAACGATCACCCTTCCGGGTTCAAAGATGAAGGTGCAATTAAGACCCCGGGCCCTCTCGATCAATGCCTTCCCATATTCAGAAGGATGGGGCGGTGTTTCATCTCGATAGGGGATGCCAAGGCCTCCCCCGAGGTCGATGTATCTGATCTCAAAGCCCTTGGATATGAGCACCTCATAAAGCTCCTTCAGCCTGTCGAAGGCCTGAAGGAAGGGGGAGAGTTCGGTGATCTGGGAGCCAATATGGCAGCTTATCCCGACCATTTCCAGGTAATGGCTTCCCTTGGCCTTGAAATACAAGCGCAGGGCCTCCTCGGGTTCCATTCCGAACTTGGATTGTTTCAATCCGGTGGCTATGTAGGGATGAGTGAGGGGATCTATATCGGGGTTGACCCTGAGGGATACAGGGGCCCGCAGCCCTTCCCCTCTGGCAATCTCCTCTATGCGATCGAGCTCCCCTTCCGATTCGACATTGAACATCAGTATCCCTTCCCTCAGGCCATAGAGGATCTCCCCAGGGGTTTTTCCAACACCGCTGAAGACGATCTTTTTCGGTTCCACCCCCGCCCTGATGGCCCTGAACAATTCGCCTCCGGAGACCACATCCGCCCCAGCCCCCTTGAGGGACAGTGCCCTGATGATGGACAGGTTGGAGTTGGCCTTAACCGAGTAACAAACAAGATGGGGCAGATCCCTGATGGCCCCCTTAAAGACATCGAAATGCCTCGTGAGGGTTCTGTAACTGTAAAGGTAGAAGGGAGTGCCCACCTCCTCAGCTATCCGCTCAACGGGCACCTCCTCCGCATAAAGCACCCCTTCCCGATACTGGAAAAAGTGCATCCTTTATCCCCTGAGGGTGGCCCTGTGTCTCAAGGGCTTGAGGATCAATTCCAAGGCGTCCAACACATCGGTCACCACCACATCGGCGTTGAGGACCGTTTCTTTGGCCGCTCCTTCTGGGCCTATGACCGCAATACCCAAGATGGCTTCCTTCACCATCAAGTGATCGTTGTAACCATTGCCTACAGCGATGGTCCTCTGGGAACCCACCTTCCGGACGAACTCGCGCTTCTGCTCGGCTTCAGGACCTTCCTCAAGCCTCACCACTTCTACCTTCAGCCTTTTGACCTTCTCTTGCACATCCCCCCTTGTGTCAGCGGTAAGTATGTACACCTTTAATTTTTTCCCCAGCAGATTCAACCTGTCCTTCACCTTGTTATGGATGCGCCCGTCCTTTGCGACAGTACCGTTGAAATCCAGGACCAGGTTTTCGATCTCGTAGACGCCTCTGCCTGGAATATCAAATCGTATCATAGGTCAAATTTATAGGTCCCCTTACAATCTATGACCACGAGTTTACGGTAATGGATCGAATAAAGTAAAAAGCACATGATCGCCGACCTCGATTTCTTCCCTGATCCTGCCGGGAAAGGTTCCACAAAGCCAGGCTCCCATCAGCTAACCTCCTCGGGGTCGGCTATCCTGCCCAGGATGGCACTTGCTGCAGCGACGGCGGAATTAGAGAGGTATACCTCGCTTTTGGGATGGCCCATCCTGCCGATGAAATTCCGATTGGTGGTTGCCACCGCCCGTTCCCCTTCGGCCAGGACCCCCATGTGCCCTCCGAGGCATGGACCGCAGGTAGGGGTGCTCACCGCTCCACCCGCTTCAACAAACACTTCGATCAACCCCTCTCTCAATGCCTGCAGATAAATGCCCTGGGTTGCCGGTATGACAATGAGCCTGACCCAGGGGGCCACCTTCTTGCCCCTGAGGATTTGGGCCGCAATCCTCAGGTCCTCGAGCCTGCCGTTGGTGCAGGAGCCTATGACCACCTGATCGATCTCCACATGGGAGAGCTCCTTCGCAGGTCGAACGTTGGCCGGTGAAGGGGGGCAGGCTACAAGGGGATCGATCACCGAAACATCATACTCGTGAACCTCCCGGTAACGGGCATCTGGATCGCTTCTGAAGGCCCTGAATTCCCCAACCCCCCTTTATCGGAGGTAAGCCGTGGTTTTCTCATCAGGGGCTATGATGCCGTTTTTGGCACCGGCCTCAACGGCCATGTTTGCGATGGTAAACCTGCTGTCCATGGAGAGAGCCGCTATGGCTTCTCCCTCAAACTCCATGGCCTGATACCTCGCCCCTTCGGTGCCTATCTTGCCGATGATGAAGAGGATCAGGTCCTTCCCCACCACCCACCTTTTCGGTCTCCCGTAAAGGACGAATTTAATGCTTTCGGGCACCTTCAGCCAGATCTCTCCTGTGGCCCAACAGGCCGCAAGGTCCGTGCTGCCGACGCCTGTGGAGAAGGCCCCCAGGGCCCCGTAGGTACATGTATGGCTGTCAGCCCCTATCACCAGATCCCCCGGCTTCACCAACCCCAGTTCCGGCAAGAGGGCATGCTCAATCCCCATTCGACCGACCTCGTAGTAATGTCGGATGCCATGCCTTCTGGCAAACTGGCGCATGAGCTTGCATTGTTCAGCGGACCGGATGTCCTTGTTGGGCGTAAAGTGGTCCGGGATAAGGACGACCCTTTCGGGATCGAAGACGCGTTCGGCCCCCATCTTCTGGAAGGCCTCGATGGCGAGGGGAGCCGTGATATCGTTGGCCAGGGCGAGGTCCACGCGACAATAGACGATCTCACCGGGCTCCACCTGGGTCCTTCCCGCATGTTCGGCCAGAATTTTCTCGGTGATGGTCATGCCCACTTCAGATCCCCTTGAACTTCCTCTTCTTCAAATACTCGAGCTTGTTCAGGGCATTGACGAAGGCCTTTGCGCTGGCCACCAGGATGTCGGTGTCTGCCCCCTGTCCGATGGCGGTTATACCATCCTCCTGTATCCTGACCCTGACCTCTCCTTGGGCATCCGTCCCCCCCGTAATGGAGGCGACCGTATAATCCAAGAGCATCCCCTTGAATCCCGTGATCTTGGTGATGGTTTTGTAGACGGCGTCCACAGGTCCTATGCCGAAGCCCGCCTCCATCACCACCTTGCCATCTACCTCCATCTGGACGGTAGCAGTGGGTATGGATACGGTCCCGCTGTGAACGCTGAGGTTGAGCAGGCGGTACTTATCCGGGACCCTGAAGATTTCCTCTTCGACCAAGGCAATGAGGTCCTCATCGTAGACCACCTTCTTTTGATCGGCCACCTTCTTGAAACGCTCAAAGACCGCATCCAACTCTTCTGAGGTGAGCTCATATCCCAGGGTTTTAAGCCTTTCCTTCAAGGCGTGCCTTCCGGAATGCTTTCCCAGGACGATGTGGCTTGTGGGGATACCGACGCTTTCCGGGGTCATGATCTCATAGGTCAGCTTCTCCTTGAGCACACCATCCTGGTGGATCCCCGATTCATGGGCAAAGGCGTTGGCACCGACGATGGCCTTATTGGGCTGAACGGGCAACCCCGTAATCGCCGAGACCAAGCGACTCGTGGGGTAGATTTCCTGGGTGTTGATGCCCGTATAGTAGGGGCAAAGGTCCTTCCGGACCTTGAGGATCATCACAATTTCTTCCAGGGCGGCATTTCCCGCCCTTTCCCCTATGCCGTTTATCGTGCATTCCACCTGCCTGGCACCGTTCCTTATTGCAGCAATGGAGTTGGCCACCGCAAGGCCCAGGTCGTTATGGCAGTGAACGCTTATTACGGCCCTGTCTATATTCGGGACCCGTTCCTTAAGGGTCCGGATGATTCGGCCGAACTCCTCGGGAACCGAATAGCCCACCGTATCGGGGATATTGACCGTTGTGGCCCCTGCTTCTATGGCCGTCTCGACCACTTTGCACAGGAAGTCCAGGTCGGTCCTGGTAGCATCCTCTGGGGAGAACTCCACATCGTCGGTATATCTTTTGGCATAGGATACGGCCTCCACGAGCCTCTCAAGGACTTCCTCCCTTGACATCCTTAGTTTGTACTTGAGATGGATGTCGCTTGTGGCAATGAAGGTGTGGATGCGGGGCCTCTCGGCCTTCCTTATGGCCTCCCAGGCCCGATCTATGTCCTCGCGGTTGGCCCTGGCAAGGGCACATATCACCGGCCCCTTCACCTCTTCCGCTATGGCTTTGACTGCCTCAAACTCCCCTTCCGAAGAGATGGGAAAACCGGCTTCGATGATGTCCACGCCCAGTTTGGCCAGCTGCTTGGCAACGCGCACCTTCTCCTCGACGTTCATGGAAGCGCCAGGGGATTGCTCGCCATCCCTCAGGGTGGTATCGAATATGAATATCCTCTCGGGCATCTTCTCCTCCCAGATCAGCCACAAAGTATAACGCAGCTTATTTGAACAAAAAAGGCCTTATGGGATAAGGCCTCATGGGACCTGCCTCTCGGACAAGTTCAAGGGCCCTCCGAAGGGCCCCCTCGAGGTCCCTTTCCTTGCGCACCTTCCCCCACATGTAAAGGGCAAAATCCCAGTTCTGGAAGAACCAGAAGCAGAACCCCATAAACTTTTCCAGATGCCATTGGTGGGGACATAGATCCAAAAGGAGCCCGAAATAGTTCTCTAGCACCAAAAGGGGATCAGGAGGAGGCGGTATTTCCCCACCCGTCAGCACCGAGGCCGTGTCCCGGAATATCCACGGCCGAATAAGGGCTGCCCTTCCTATCATCACCCCATCACATCCGGTTTCTTCGAACATCCTCAAGGCATCATTGGGTCCCGAGACATCTCCGTTGCCGATCACGGGTATACCGATTGCCCCCTTTACTTGCGCGATCTCCTCCCAACGGGCCGGGCGCTTGAAGCCGTCTTTGCCCGATCTCGGATGGAAGATTAGGGCATCTGCCCCTTCCTGCTCGAGCATCTTGCAAAAGGCCTTGAGGCGATCAAGATTGTGATCCATTAATCCCGAACGGATCTTGACCGTTAAGGGTTTGCCGGTGGCTTTTCTGGCCTCGCGAAGGATTTCCCTTGCCAGTTCGGGTTCGTCCATGAGCCACACTCCCCATCTGAACCTCTGTACCACACCCCGGGCACACCCCATGTTTACGTCAAAGGCATCGAACATCCCCTCGATCCTTTCGATGGCCAGGCCTATCCTTTTGGGGTCCCTTCCCCCAATTTGGGCCGAAAGGGGCCGGTCATCGCTGCCCCTTATGAGGTAAGGGTCCTTGGATGGGTTTTGGGTCGAGACTATCCGTGAATTGAGCATCTCTGTGAAGAAGAGCCCACATCCCCCAAAATGGGCCACCAAGGCCCTGAAGGCAGCGTGGCTGTAATCTGCCATGGGAGCGAGGACTAGAGGGGGGTCCACCTTGAGGTCCCGCAATTTGAGGGGCATGGCGATCATCGATAATATGACCTAAAATTCAAGGGGTTCAAGATGGCCCGCCTTTACGTCCCAAAGGAAGAGATCCGGGAGGCCATCCCCCTCAAGAGCAGGGATTTGCGATATTTGATCAGGGTCCTGAGGCTGGGGGAAGGGGATGAACTTGAGATCTTCGACGGGCAGGGAGGGAGATATCGTGCCAGGATCCTGCAGGAGGACAAGGGGTGGTTTCTACAGGTTTTGGAGGAACTCGAGCCCGGACCCCCACCCAGACTCAGGATTGTCCTGGGGCAGGGGATCCTCAAGGGGGAGAAGATGAAGTGGGTCATCCAGAAGGCCACGGAGTTGGGCGTCTCTGAAATTGTCCCCCTTGAGACTTCTCGCTCCATACCCATCTACGAAGAGGAGGAACTCGGTCTTAAGCTCAGAAGGTGGCAAAGGATCGCCGAGGAGGCAGCAAGACAATCCAATCGCTCGACAGTTCCCCTGGTGCAGAGGCCCATGTCTCTTCGGCAGTTCTCGGACCGTTGTGAGGGGTTCAGGGTGGCCTTCTGGGAAGGGGCCGCGACTCCCCTGAGGGAAGTTAGAAGCCCCGGGGACGTTCAGGAGGTGGATGTCATCATCGGTCCTGAGGGGGGGTTTTCCGAAGGAGAGGCGGCGTACCTGGAAGGGGAGGGGTTTGTCCTCTTAAGCCTTGGCCCGAGGATCCTGAGGGCAGAGACCGCGGCCATAGCGGTTCTGGCCCTCCTTCAGCACCTCTGGGGGGATCTCGGGTGAGCTGAGTCTGTTGAGCTTGGGTTTCCCCTGCGGTGAAAGCATTTTGCGGCGGGTGCCCTTCGGGGCTTAGAAGGGAAGTGGGGTGGAAGTCTCCCGCGGTCCCGCCGCCGTGACCGGGGACGAAACCCGCAGGATGCCACTGGGGTCCAGGGCCCTGGGAAGGCGCGGGGAGTTCATTAAGGATGGCCCTCCTGGGGAGGTCATAGA
>Ga0190312_1000574_pt1 | contig 11211 bp, 22 predicted proteins | sample 487007910_MG_FD_165046 | JGI IMG/M metagenome (GOLD analysis project Ga0190312, IMG submission 165046) | Hydrothermal vent sediment bacterial communities from Southern Trench, Guaymas Basin, Mexico - 4870-07-9-10_MG | ecosystem: Environmental > Aquatic > Marine > Hydrothermal vents > Sediment ... | reverse complement strand
GTAGTAGCCCGCGAGTGCGCACCACATCCTGTGCGCCACGCAGTGCCACACTATGACTGTCGCGACCGCCTCTGGGGCGCTCAGCTTTGCTGCCTTCCTCGACTCTTCAATAATCCCAATCACATGTGATATTGCGGCGCTCAGTATTGCTGTCGCCAGCACCTCTCCCTCATTCCTCCTCACTGTCCCTTCCTTCACCTTCTCCTTGCCCCACTTTGAGATTAGGTCTATCAGCTCTTTTGACAGCTTCTCGACCTTCTCTGTCTTCTCTCCCCCTTCTGAAATGCACCTCTCTACTATCGTGTCCGCTTCCATCAGCGCCCAGAGTGGGAATTGCACTATGTACGACATGCTCCCCGTGCCGTAAACTGATATAGTTTGCCGTAAACGTATATAAAATTTACTCTCAAGATAGTGCGTGTTAAAAAAATCTCTTTATTTTTATTTCTTTCCTCTTCCCAGTCGTGAGGTCTACCTCGACTATCTCAATCTCTGCATTTCTGTGCGCGTATGTTATGTGCTCTATCACGTCCGACGCGTAGTCGCAGTGCTTGCACCTGTATATCTTCATCTTGCCACCTACGCCTTCCTCAGCACCACTTCACTGTCCGTCACTTCTATCAGTATCAGGTCGCCCTCTCTCCAGCCCAGGCGCTCGCAGATTGCCTTTGGCACTGTGATTAGGAAGTATTTCTTGTTCTTGCTGTAGCGCACCTGTAGCTTCCTCGCAAATTTCTTCTGCATGGTGGTGTCACTCGACTAGCTCTACCTCTCTCTCCCTTGGCGACCACTTCTTGATGCGCACCTTCTTGCCGACCCAGGTGCTTGGCCTCTTCCCCAGCACTTTGATAAACGCGCCAAGCTTGCTTTTGTCACCTACACGCTCCCTTATCCACAGCATGGTGGCGTACCTGTTCCCCTTGCCGTCCTCGAACTCGACCCTGACGCCCCTGAGGCCCCGCACCAGAGTCTGCGTCACCTCAGCCTTCACTATCGTCAGCACGGTGTTGAGCGGGGGCTCTGGCAGCGTCTCTACAAACTCTACCTCTAGCTCCTCGCTCGTGGTCTCACCCCCGTGTGATGTAAACTGATAGTATGTGATGAGGAGTTATATAAACCTATCCCTCAAGAAGGGGGGCTGGAAAAAAAGGTGTTTTTCTCTTCAGGCGAGGGCGAGGGTTGTCGGCTCCCCCGTCACCACTGCCTGGTAGCGCTCTAGCAGCGCTGAGATTGCTGCCCTTATTGCCTCGCTTCTGTTGGGGAATATCTTCATGCTGACTAGGCGGTCGAGTCCGCGCAGTTGAAACTCCGTCAAGTGTAGCGTTATCATGGGCATTCTCTTTCCCGTCTTGCGCTTGGGCATCCCCTCTCGCCCCCGTGTGGCGTAAACTGGTGTAAACTGATATAGCTTGCTGGTAAGCTATATAAGTTTATCGCAGAAGGCACTGTGTGCTGTTACGTCACGCCAGAATCCTTTATAAAAAAATGCGTGTGTAATTGTCTGCGTTATGGTATGTAAAGAATCAGCCTTTTAAGTATTCTCTTTATCACTGAGCCCTTCCTCTCGCACTTGCGCTTTTCTGAAAAGAGTGCGTTGAAGTCATTAAACTTCCCGACTTGCAGCCTGATTAGATTGTAGTTGACCCTGTTTATGTCGTCGCCCAGGAGGAACTGAATCTCCCACAGCTCCCTGTCGCTTATTGGGAAGCTATCTCTCCTCTCAACTGTGAACCAAAAGTGATATCCCCTCTCTGTCTCCCTCCAGCGCACCTTTAGCACTCTGTAGCCCAGCCACTCTAACATCTTCACTCTCGTTTCTATGAACTTCTGTAGCAGCTCTGCGCCCATCTTAACGTCTACGTCAATCTTTGCGACCCTCATAGCGTGTCCTCGCCCTCCATAGACCTGTATTGTTGCCACTTGTGGTGCCTCCACACGATGACCCACTTGTATGCTGGGTACTCTGCGGTCACTGTAATCTGCGAGCCATATTCTATGCCTGACACTGCTGCTAACCTCTCGACGTAGCGCCCGAAGTACTCTCTGATTACGTCGAGGCACGCGAGGGCGAGCTGGTGCGCGATTGTGCGTATCCTCAGGAAGTGCTCTGGCCTCAGTATGGTCTTCACCACCACGTCTATGTATATTGGGTTCCCCTTGCGCCCCTTGTAGTCAACAACTGCATAGACCCTAACCTCGACCCTCCTGAGCCTCCTGATGAACCTCTTTGTCCTCGCGTCTCTGAGAAATGCGTAGATTCTGCCGAGCCTTGTGAACACCACAATCTCCTCTCCCGTGTCGCTGTCAGGCCCCTTAAATATTGTCCTCGGTGGCACGGTGCCCCCCGTGATAGAAATTGATAAAAATTGACATAAACAGTCATGTCATATATAAGTCTTGCGGGGCGCGGCAAAAATTATGTTAAAAAAGGGTGGGCTAGAGTTCCCCTATTTCCTTCAGGATTTCAACAGTCCTCTCTGTCGGCACCACGTGGCCTTCATTTCTGACTAGGTAGCAGTACTCGCCTTGCTCTGCAAGTATCTCGTACATCCTAGCCCTCTTTACCTGAAATCTCAGGCACAGCTCGGTGATACTTGGCTTTCTGTACGTGTTTATCGCGCTGAGCAGCGCTAGCGTGTCTGCGTTTAGTATCCTCTCGCCCTCTAGGCTCTCCTTCGTTATTATCTCAAGCTCTAGCCTGAAGTTCCTAGACAGCTCTCTCACTAACCACACGTCAGCCTTAGTGACCTTGGTGCGCCCGCAGATGACCGCTGAGGCCCTGAGCATGTCCTCAAGGTGCTCTCTAGCTCTCGCCTTGGTGAACTCGTGCCTGAAGTTGTCTAGGGCGTCTCTGTACATGGGCAGCCTCCTTATGCTGGCCTCAATCTCTATCGCGTCGTAATAGTCGTAGTCCCACTCAATAGGTATCCTGGGCGCGTCTAGGTTCTCCTCGACCGGAAAGACCAAGTGGTAGTACCTCACTGCCTTGTCCCTTATGTCCGTCTCAAACTCTGGTGCCTTTATTATCTTTTCAAAGAGCTTTGGCTGTACGTTGATTATCGCTGAGCCTATGAACCCAGTTATGTCCAAGTCAAGATTTGCAGTCGTCTTCCTGAAGAACCCTGTATAGCACAGCTCTGCCATTATCAGCACTGTGCTGAGCTGTGAGTACTCAGTGAGGCCCTTGCTCAGGTCGTCAACAAATATCGACACCCTGTTATTTGTCAGCATTTTCTGTAGCTTTCTGAGCCCATACAGTGTTAGCGCGTCGTAGCGCATTTTGTTCCTCTTCACCTTGCCGTACACCGACCTCATTATCGCGCTCTTGCCAGTTCCTGAGCTTCCTATTACAAGGAGGCACTTGTTGGCTGCGTCACAAAGTATCTCAACAAGTGCAAGCCTGCCGAGCCCTCTGTGCGTCTCCTCGACGCTCTCGTAGACCTCTCTGAGAGGTTCTAGGTCGCCCCTGTACCTCTTGTGGAAGTGTAGCCTCCTCATGCCCTACCCCCAAATCAGCTCTGCCCTCCTCAGCCTCACGACCACTTCCTTTTCGTTTGCCTCCACGACCTCTATGATAACGTATCTCCAGCTCTTGGGTATCAGGCGACCGACGCTCAGCAGCCTCGCGCCGCTGCTGTAGTTCAAGACCTTCTGAACCCAGCGCCTCCTCCTTGGCCTCGCCTTTGGCCTCGCCCCTGGCATGCTCTCAACCTCAAAACCTTTGAGGTTTTGAGGCCTTAAAAGCCTTGCGGCCGTAAGTGTGCGCCCTTCCGTGCTCCCAGAAATCTTTATAAATTTTGACATTTGTGGACTTTTTCTTTTACTTTCATGGAGGCCCCCAGGGGGAGAGTTTTTATGTGTGTTGTGACACATGGCTGTGTGGTGAGCGGCGTGGTGGAGTTCGTGCTGGGCGTGATGCACCCCAGGAGGCTCGACTACTTCATCGGCAGCCTTCGCAGGATAGACTATGTTGATATTGTGCTTGCCAAGAACATGCTAATCGTCGATGCTCTTAACGCGTTAAGAAGATTTGCGCTAGAGGAAGGTTACGACTACCTGATACTGACTAGCGACGACGTTATAATACCGTACACAGCGCCAGCCAAGATTATGGCCGACTGCATCTTGCTGGAGCCGGAAGTTATAACTGGCTACAGCAGAATTAAGCCAAACAGGCCAGACCTGAACATAACTGTTGAGCCAATTTACGACATAGACAGGAAGAGAGGTAGGGTCGTGTGGTATAATGAATACAGGTTTGTCAAAGACTATGAGGTGCTCGACTACCTACAGAGGGGAGAAGAGGTAATTGAGGTGTGGTTCGTGGGCTGGAGCCTGACAGCGATACGCAGCGACGTCCTGGAGAAGTGGGAGCCTAGAGGCTGGTGGAGGAGCGAGTTCTGGGTTAATGGCAGAAAGTGGCCTTGGGAAGTGTCATGTGACCTAGCATTTAGCTATGACACCTGGAAGTTAAGTGTCAAGAAGTACTGCGACCTAGGTGTGTACGTGCCGCACATACCGGCAAAGACTAGAACTATGAGGATAGGGATAGAAGAGCCTGAGGTAGAATTTATAAAAAGAAAAAGAGATATTTTTTCCTAAGTGTGCGTCCTGAGTGTGTACTTTACAGTTGCGACTCCGCCTGGCGGAACCGTCACAGGTGGGTCTATCAGGTCTCTTGCAATCATCACCATGTCCTCGCCTGGGCTGCCGCCCTTCTTGTAGACAAACCTGACTATGAGCCCCACCTCCGATATCGTCACGTCTGTGCTGCCGTTGTTCTTGAAGTCCCTCGTCACCTCCATCTCCGTGTCGTACACGCCCCCCACGTTAGTCTCGTAGTAGTGCAGCATCCCGTCCCCGTCGCCGTGGCTTATCTTGCTCTCAAGGTTGTAGTCAGCGCTCGTCACCGACTTCGTGCCGCTGCCCACGACTATGCCGTGGCTGTCGTCGCCCTCGCCCGCTGTTGCGGCCGAGCCGTCCAAGAAGTTATCTACGTCTGTGAAGCCATACGGTATTGTCACGTCGCTGCCCTCTGTGTTCGTCACATATATTTCGTATCCTGTCAGCACTGAGTATATAATCATCATAAAGTTGGTGACAAATGACCTCGCCGCACTCCTTATCTTCCTTATGACCTTGCCGCTCTCATCCCTGACGGTGATTTCATACTCTAGGCGCGGCACAGCCACACTCACCCCTACGTGGTCGTCTTAATTGTGTACTTGACGGTCAGGGTAGCGCCCGCTGGCACGGTGGTGACAGACGGGAGCACGTCTCTTATCATCAGCGCCGTCTTGAAGTACTCAGACCCGCCCTTGAGGTAGTCAAACAGCGCGTAGAGCCCTATCTCCGCGATGTCGATGGACACCGAGCCCCTGTTCTCGAAGTTCCTGGACATGGTGAACGACACCTCATTCCCGCTCACGCTCATGCTGCCCATGTCTTGTGCATAGTGGTAGAGCTGGTTGTCGCCCTCTCCGTGTGGCACCTGCGACTCAAGCTTGGTGTCGCCAGGCGACGGCGCAGTTGTCCCAGTCCCGACGACTATGCCCTTCATGTCCTCAGCCTCCTCGCCCTTGCAAGTCCAGTACTTCAGGTAGTCAGACGACGATATGTAGCCACACGGCACGTCGTCGCTGGTGCCGTCTGTGAACGTTATTGACACGTAGTTCTGCGGGGGCGTGCCCCACATGCCGTGGATGTACTGCAAGAACCACCTGACGAACGACTTAGCCCTGCCCCTCACTCTCTTTATGACCTTGCCGCTCTTATCCCTGACGGTAATCTCGTACCTGACCTCGACGTTTGCTTTCGTCTTAGTCTTGCCCCTCACGCGACCACCCATGATAAGAAAAATGCGTGGGTTTAAAAAGATTATCTTGCCTCGACCACGAGCCAAATCTCGCCAATCTTGATGTACGGTGGCCATGGCCTTGTCTTCACATATGTTGGTAGCCCGAATTTCTCCATGAATATGACCCTAATGGCCTCGTTTGGGGACACATCAGTGGCCAAGTCTATGTCGTGCGTAGTCCAGCCCTTATTTACCAGCCCACCAATTACGTACAGATTACAGAGCTTATACCTGCCCTTCATTCTCGTTAAGTCCTCGATACGTACACGCTTACTCCTTGACTGCAACCCAATCTACCTCCAAGTCGAACCTATAACCCGCAGTGTTTCCTTCCATCAGCCGTATTATTGTCATAACTGCCGTGCATTCGTCCTCAGCCAGTGACTGCTCCGCGAGCACATTACCGTCCCTGTCATACGCACGCATTACCCTGTTCTCAAGGTCAAAGAGGACAACAAACCAGTCGTTGGGATTGCTGAACTCGGCCGATGCCCCTGATACGTCGTCGCGCAGCTTCAGCTTCTCTGGCGCTCCGCCTACAATCCACACATCGCAATTTAGATACCCTGAGCAGTCCTCGTATTCAGACGAAGCACAGTTTGAGTCGTATGTGACATCTACTGGGGCCACCTTTAGGCACACTGCAAATCTGCGGTACGCCACCACGTCGTCTCTCCACGCATTACCCCAGCTACCGTCCGGCGGGTCAAACACTATCTTGGAGTCTTGGGCGCTGGCGTACTCAAGTTTATAGTCGGCGAAATCTTCCAGTTCCTCTTGCGTTTCAAACTCCCAAATTGTAGTCCACCCGTCGGCCGGAGCCCACTTCGGGTCATTAGGGTCTATTCCTGAAGCATTAGCCGCACCGGTCGTGACCTCATATTCTGACTCAATAGTAGCAGTTAGCGCCCTCTCAATACCTGACACTTCTACTGATACTTCTGTAGTGGCCTTGGCAGTCACATTAATTTCTACTGGAGGAAGAGATACCTCTATGTTATATTCAGATTCAACAACTGCTGTAGCTGCCTTTTCAACGCTAGGCACCTCCACAGACACCTCTGTAGTGGCCTCAGCGGTCACATTAATTTCTTTTGAAGGGATGGAGACCTCTATGCTGTACTCGGACTCGATAACGGCAGTTAGTGCCTTTTCAACACTCTTCACTCCCACTGACACTTCTGTGGTGGCCTCAGCGGTCACATTAATTTCTTTCAGGGAGGTCGCAGCTTCATACTCTGACTCAATTGTAGCTACAGCAGACACCTCAAGTGACTTCAGCGTGACCTCGGCCAGGGCCTCGGCAGTCGCTGTAGCATGAGGTAGCAGGCCGGTCGTGACCTCATACTCCGAATCAATAGCTGCTGTTACCTCAGCCGCAGAGCCCACCAGCACCTCGTACTCCGACTCAATAGTTGCCACTGCCACCTTTGCTGGGGTCCAGCGAACCTCGTACTCCGACTCAATAGCTGCTACAGCCTCGACTGGCGACCAGAACCTCTCGGGCCTGCCCGACGGCGGGTATGGCTTCTCCGCTGGCCTCGGTATCGCTATCTCAGGTGGCTTGAAGCTCCACTTCGGCAGCTCCGGCAGCACTGGGAAGACGGCAGTGCTCGGCTTTGGAACCACTATGTCAATCATCTTCCCAACTGTGTACCCAATCGCAGGAGACAGGAGCAGCCCGAGCAGGCCAAACGCTATGTCTCTGCTTGACTTCGGCATCAGCACCCTCTCGGCGCTCTTCCACATGCCGTAGATGCTCAGGTCAACCATGACAGTGGTTACGAACTTCTGCCTGAACACTATCATTATGTTGGTGAACCACTGGTTAATGGTGTGCGTTGCAGCACCTATCCAGTCCCATATTGTCTCCAGCGCCCCGTAGAACCACCCGACGATTGCATTCCACACCGCCTCAATCCCAGACGCTATCAGATTCCAGACCCAAAGTATCCCATTATAAAGCCAGTTGCCGAACGCATAGATTTGAGACCCTATCCAGGCAATACCCGACCCTATCCAGTCAAGTCCTTTCCAGAACCACTCACCTAGGGCGCTGAGGCCCTGCTGTATGAGGTTCCACGCGTCCACTAAACCCTTATAGAGCCAGTCGCCGAACTGGACAATCGCGTTCCACAGGGTGCTGCCGAGGACAGAGAGCCCAGCGAAGAGGCCCTGCCCAGCGTTGGCTATGCCCTGTATCTGCTCCCACAGCGACGAGAAGAAGGACTGTATGCTGCCCGCGACGCTATTTAGCGCGTCCCAGAGCCAGGATATGTCAACCGACATGTCGGGTAAAAAAATGCCGCGCCGCTAAAATAATTTTACCCTCAGCACCACCTTGCCCTCACGCACCTCTATGTCTATCGCCCTCTTTGCCCTCTCGTCGAGGCCCTGGAGCGCTATCTTCTTCAGTTGCTCAGCCGTAATCTCGATTACTATGTCGTTCTGCGCGAGCCTCGGAGTCACGCCCAGCGACGCGAGCGGCGTGCCCTTGAGCATCTCTGCGAGTATGCCAGTCCTCTCGGCCACGGTCAGCTCACCCACGTGATGATGTTTGCAACCAGCAGCACGGCGGCCAAGGGGTGCTCGCCGCACCAGGCGAGGAACCTCCTCATGTACTCCATGGCGTAGACTGCCAGCGTGCGTATGAAGTTGATTATGTGCGCTATTGCAGTCGCGAGCGCTGACCTCGACTCCTCGACCATCGTGTCCGCGAGCGCTGTCCCGACTACAGTCCCAGCTCCAGCGACCGCCGACATACGCTGAGAATTTCGGTGAAGGTAGTATAAAAATGTAGTGTAAAAAAAGTGCCTCCTTTCGGCCCCTTCCGGGGCCTCAGCTTTAGACTAAAGTCCTGAACCAAGTGGCTATGCTCCTGAACCAAGAGCCGTAGTTGCGCACTATGAAGTACACTATCCCGCCCAGCACGAGGGCGGTGGCTATCACAGACGCGTTCTCGGCCACGGCGCTGGCGACCTCGTAGAGGATGGTCTGTATCGCGTTCAGCACCTGGTTGAGGATGTCGCTGAGGCTCGGTGGCGTGCTCATACGCGCACCACCGATACTGATATAACGGCCCCGCTATATAAAATTTTGCGGTGTCGGGCCATGTCAAGGGCGCTGTCAGCAGAAGTGAGGAGGACGATTAAGCGGCTCAGGAAGATGGGCCTCAGAGTCCATGTTGAATACGACAGAGACCTCAAGGACTTGAGGGAGTATGCGCTGATTTTCATAGACATCAACAGCTTGTGCGACCTAGTCGCGAGAAAGATAGACTACCCGCTCAAGAGAGTTTACATAGAGGAGAACTGGATGGTGGTGAAGGTATGGAAGTGAAGGAAGAGGAGATAACGCTAGAGGATGTGGAGACCGCAATAAAGGTTCTCGAAGTATTCCTGGCGAGGATGAGAAGGGCTCAGCTCTTGCTGGCGAGAATAAGGCCATATACAGGAAGGGCCACCCTGAGCTACCCCATGAACCTTGAGGACTTCATCAAGCTAGCTGTGCAGATGAAGAGACAGGCAAAGGAAGAGGAGGGCGAGGAGGTGCCAGAGCTGACAAGAGAGGAGCTGGAGAGGATAAGGAAAATCAAGGAGAAGATAAAGAAAATGCATTAATTTTTTAACCGATATACCTGCCCGACTAGGCACCCTTCTCGGCAGACTTAGTTTCAGTGACAGTCACGACCTGGATGACAGCGTTGGCGACCTCCCTCAGCACGGCAGGGTCGAGGCCGTACTTCACCCACTTGTCAATTACCTCCTCGACGGTCATTATCTTCCTCCTCTGCGCCTTGTTAATCAGCTCGTTGGTGAAGGCCTTGTAGAGACCCCACAGAGCCGACGGCACGCCGAGCCGCATCAGTATGGCCTTTGCCTCCTGCCAGGCAGTCTTGAAGACGCCGTAGCCGACCGCACGCGCCTGCGTCAGCGCGGTCGCGACCTCCTTGGCCAAGTCCTCCGGCACGCCGTCTACCTTGAAGACCCTGTACATCTTGAGCTTGTAGCGCGGGTAAGTGGTGATGCCCTCCTGGCGCTTCCTGGTCATGCGACCACCTGTTAAGAACTACGCCCCTCTCAATTATATATTTTTACCCGCACCGTTAACCAGACCTCCCGCTCAGGAGAACTCGACAACGACGCGCCCCTGACGCGCGAGGTTGCCAATTATCTCCAGAAGAACCCTATAAAAAAGCGACCTGTAATTTTTTATCCCGTACTTGGATATATAGTAATCGACAAGCTCACCAAAGCTAAGCTCACCCCTCTTCTCCAACATGTCCAAGATTTCTCTCTCCAAGCTCTCACACGATATGTTATACCTTATGTCATACTTCATAGACCTCAAGCTCCCTCTTTGGCTCCACGCCGACCCTCGCAACTCTGACCCACCTGACCTTGCCATCCGCCACCAGCCTCGCCAGCAGCGACATCAGCTCCCTCAGCGCATTAGGGTCAGTAACTTCTATCTCAACCTTGGCACCCAACCCTCTTCACCATCCCCAGCATGACCATGCTGACGACGACAGCGTAGAGCCCTATCCACTCGTGGCCCAGCAGCAGCTCTGTAGGTGTGAGGTCTATGCCAAACAGCACCGCGTGCTGAAGAATAAGACCGATGCCAAGGCCCATCAGGATGTACGCAAGCCTGCTGACGTACTCAGGCTTGGCGTGGCCATATTGCTCCCGCGCACGCCTCTTTGAGTACCCAAACGCGTAGCTGACGACCGCGACGACGACGAGCGACAGAAGCTCGCCGAGTCGCTCAGCCGCGTCGGCCCTGTTGCACACGGTGAGCACTATGTAGCCAGCCATCAGCGCTATCGCCAGCATGACCCCGAAGAATAGCGCGTGCCTCTCCTCCATCATCCCACCTTCATGGACTTGCCCCTCTTCTTGTAGACCTCCCCCATCAGCTTATATTTCTTGCGCGTGTCCTTGTCCCTCTTCCCCATCTTCAGGTACTTGTCCAGCGGCATCTTCGTCTCTCCCGACGACGCCCACTCAGCCAGCTTTTCCTTGTTAAACATTATGAGGCCCTCGTACATCAGCTCCCCCACGTCCCACTTGTTGTGGGTCGTATTTATAATTTCCATTTCTGAGACGGAACTGTACGGCGTGTCGAGCGTCGTCTCTACGAGCCGCCAGTGCCCATCCTCACCCTGCCAGATGACCCACGCATGGTAGCCAAGAAGGATGTCATCCTTCCACACCCTGCCGAACACGACAAAGTAATCAATAGACCGCCTGTACGCTGGGTAGAGCACGTCAAGCTCCAGCCCCGCGCTCTTAATCAACTCCAGGCCAGCCCCCGTCAGGATAGAGCTGTCCTCACAGTCGCCCATTCCCAAC
>Ga0190312_1000573_pt1 | contig 11213 bp, 8 predicted proteins | sample 487007910_MG_FD_165046 | JGI IMG/M metagenome (GOLD analysis project Ga0190312, IMG submission 165046) | Hydrothermal vent sediment bacterial communities from Southern Trench, Guaymas Basin, Mexico - 4870-07-9-10_MG | ecosystem: Environmental > Aquatic > Marine > Hydrothermal vents > Sediment ... | reverse complement strand
ACCTCACTGATACCCTGCAGATGCTTTCGGCCTCAGCCCTGTCGGTATGGTTGCTTTTGGGAATCCTCAAGCCCCATGAGGGAATCATCCTGGACACAGACTGGTTTTACCGCAAGGGGACAGGGAAATTCTTGGCCTTCTGCGGGTGGCTCTACCATCTGAGGCACCGGGTTCAGGGTGGGATGAGAACCCTCGTTAAGGCCCTTATGCTCCTGAGCTCCAATCCTCTCCAGATCCCGAAACTCCTAAAAGGCATAACCCCTGAGCCCTACGATCCGGATCGTCACAGGCTGCCGGTTGGGGTAGGGGTCCTTCTTTCTGTGCTTTCCCTCTTTTTGCTTTTCCTGGTCCTCTTCCATTAATCCGTCAGATGCGCCTGCTCATGCAGTATTCCCTCAAGCGATTCAAGCCCGTGAAGAATTCCCTCATCATCCCGCTGACCACATACATCCCCCTCCGAGTAACCCTGAATCCCTCACCGGTGGCCTCAATCGTCCCCAGAAGCCTCAGCACTAAGAGCTCGATCCAGAGGTCCTTTTCGGGATTCCTCCCGAAGAACTCCCTATGGACGTCCCTCCTCAGGTTCATTCCGAAAAGCTGTGTCAGAAGGCAATAACGCAAAAGCTCCCTGCGGGTGAGCCTCTTGGACATGGCTATGGGGAATTGCCCCGAGTTGACCCTTTGCAGGTAATTGGTCAGATCAAAGTAATTGGCATAGAACACTCCCCCATAAAGCCCTACCGAACCGCTTCCTATGGCAATGTACTCGGGATACTCGATTATGTATTCATCGATCATGTGATCCCCTCGAGAGAAGCACCATACCGTTGAGGGGATGTAACCATCCTGCATCATCTCATCGAGGATCATGCGGTAGAAGGCCTTCTCTCTGCCGTGATCGATCTTGGAGAAGCGCCGCTCTATGGCCTTGTGCTTGCGAGGAGCGGGCATGAGGGGATAAAAGGTAACCTGGTCCACTCCGAGCTCCTTCGCGATGCGGATGTCCCCCTTGAGGTCCTCGGGCTTTTGGGTTGGGAAATTGTAGAGGAGGTCTATGTTGAAGGTGTCGAAAACCCCCTGGGCGAGTTTTATCTTCTCAACGGCCTCAAGCCCGCTGTGAGAAAACCGTCCCATTGCCCTCAACATCCTGTCGTCGAAGCTCTGAACCCCCATGGACAGCCTTCTCACCCCCAACTCCTTTAACAACCTCACACTTTCAGGGGTGATGTCCCTGGGGTTGGTCTCAAGGGATATCTCCTCGATGGGTTGCCTAACTGTTAGGTATTCCAAAAAGGAACTGAGTTCATCCATCATGACCGTAGGGGTTCCTCCCCCCAGGTAAACGCTTCTGAAGGAAAACCCCCTGTCGATGTAAAAATCCAGTTCCCTTCTCAGCCCCTTAAAGTATTCCCTGGCGAGTTCCTCGTCCAAGAGATAACGGTTAAAGGAGCAGTAAGCGCAGAGTTGCCTGCAGAAGGGGATGTGAACATAAAGGGCTATCCTCTTCCCCAGGGGTCTTCGAGAAAGGAAGTCCCTTGGAATGCCCCTTTTCACCCCCAGGAACTTCCTCCCCTCAAACCTCACGAATCGGACGAGCACCGTCTCGCCCAAGCTCCGGAGGACTTCCTTCATAGCCCCACCTCTTCCCTCTTGGGATAGCGGCCGCATCCTTTCTCGCCCTCGGGGCAGTAACCCAAGAGCTCGCACTTGGGACCCGCCTTTCGGAAGACACAGGGGAGGACCTCTTTGCAGATTTCGAGCATCTTCCAGGCCAGTGTTCTTATCTCCCATTGAGCCCTTGAACAACAGCGCTGTCCGAAGAAGTGCAGAAGTTCCCTGCAGTTCATGGTCACCACGATTTTGGTCTCAACGGCTTGAGGGAGGAGGAACCGAGCATCTTCCATTGCCCTCTCCCCTTCCACTCCCCGTTGGGACAGCAGGGTTATGAGCCTGCGGTACGCCTTCCGTATTTCTTCCATGACCCTTTCGAATTCCTCCTTGGCCCGGGGATCCTGGGCTATGGAAGGGGGAATGATATAGCGGAAGTTGCTCATATCGACATAGCGCTGGCTCTGCTGGGAGTAAGAAGCGATCCTGTGCCTGACGAGCTGGTGGGAGCAGGCCCTCGATATCCCCTCGATGGCGAAGGTGAACTTCACGTGCTCAAGGGGGCTCAAGTGCCCCCGGGAGACCATCGCGGTGATGAAGTCCTCCTTCTGCTCATCAGGGGGCTCGGGCAGTTCGGGGACGAAGGAGGAAGAATAGCATTGCCTGTAGCTTCTCCAAAGGAGGGTCAAGGGGTTATCGGAGACATCAAGGAGCACAACCCTAAGTTTGGCCTCCATCTCGCTGTGGTGGTTTTATCACCTCCCTTCCCGTGGGGTCAACCCGAGCGTTGACAAAGTTTCTTTTGGCGTGTTAGGTTTGCCTTCCTTCTGCCTTTGGGATGAAGCTCCTTGAGGGGATTTACATATACCCGTGGCTTAATCCGCAGCACAACAACTCCAACAGTTATCTTTTGGCCGGAGAGATCGTCGTCCTCATAGATCCCGGACACCTGAACTTCATCCCGGAGCTCCTCGGTCAAATCCGCAGGGACGGGTTTTACGGCAAGGACATAACCCTGGTCATTTGCACCCACCTGCACCCCGATCACTTCGAAGGGGTGGAATTCTTCAAGACGAGCCTTCTTGCGATACACCGCGAGGAAGAAGTGGCCCTAAGGGATTACTATGCCCCTTATCTCTATCAACCTTCGGGAACCCGGGTTCCCTCAAAGGAACCCGACATCTATTTACGGGAGGGGGAACTCTGGCTGGGAAATGACCTGTGGCAGGTAATACACACCCCCGGACATTCTCCGGGGTCCATTTGCCTTTACAACCCCAGCAAAAAGGTCCTCATTACCGGTGATGTCGTCTTTTACCAAGGGGTCGGGAGGACCGACTTCATGGGTGATCCTCAAGTCCTTGCCCATAGTATCAGGCGCCTCATGCAGTTGGATATCGAGTACCTCCTCCCCGGGCACGGGCAAATCCTGGTGGGTAAAGAAAGTGTGAAGAAGAATTTTCAGCTCATCGAGAGGATGATCCTCCCCCTGCTCCTCTAAATCCCGATGGTCAGACCACCATCGATGACGAATACCTGTCCGGTTATGTAGTCCGATTCGGGACTGGCCAAAAAGAGGTGAAGGTAAGCCACCTCCTCGGGCCTCCCGAACCGACCTAAGGGAATCCGTTTGAGCGCTTCGGCCTTCCTTTCCTCCGGTAAGCCCTCGGTCATGGCCGTTTCGATGATCCCCGGGGCAACGCAGTTGACCCTGATCCCTGCCCTGGCGTACTCGAGGGCGAGGGTCCTGGTTAGGGCCACAATTCCGGCCTTTGAGGCCGCGTAGTTGGCCTGCCCCACGTTCCCCCTTATGGCAACCGAAGAAGTGTTCACTATTTTACCGTAACGCTGCCTTCTCATCGGCCTGAAGACGGCCTTACAGAAGAGAAAGGTCCCCCAGAGGTTTACCCTCAGCACCTCCTCCCATTCATCGGCTGACATCCTCAAGGCGAGGTTGTCGCGGGAGAGCCCAGCGTTGTTGATGAGGATATGCAGGGCTCCGTAGGTATCCACCGTTTCCCTCACGGCCCTCTCGACTTCCTCTGTCCTTGACACATCCGCCTTTATGGCCAAGGCTTCCCCTCCACCTGATCGGATCTCCTGCGCAAGGGCTTCAAGGAACTCCTCCCTCCTGGCAACGAGGGCCACCTTGGCCCCCTCGCGGGCAAAGAGCCGTGCACAGGCAGCCCCAATGCCACTGGATGCACCCGTTATAAGGGCAACCTTATCCTTAAGCCTCATCCCCACCTCCCAGGGCGATGGTGTTGGCGTTATAATGCACCCATGCCGAGAAGTTCTCAACCCATAGGGATCTTCGATTCGGGGGTGGGGGGATTGACGGTCCTTAAGGAAATCGCGCGGCTTCTGCCGTCCGAGGACCTCATCTATCTCGGGGACACGGCCAGGGTCCCCTACGGTACCCGCTCCCCAAAGACCGTAATCCGTTATTCACAAAGGAACGCCGAATTCCTCATGAAGCTGGGAATCAAGCTACTGGTTGTGGCTTGTAATACCTCTTCTGCGGTGAGCCTGGAGGTTTTGAGGGCCCAGAATACGGTACCGGTAGTCGGCGTTATAGAACCAGGAGCCAGGAAGGCGGTGGAACTCACCGTCCGGGGTTTCATAGGGGTCATAGGGACAGAAGCCACCATTCGCAGCGGTGCCTATCAGAAGGCCATAAGGCGTTGGGCCAAAAATCCCGTCAGGGTCCTCTCCAAACCCTGTCCTCTCTTCGTACCCCTTGTGGAGGAGGGATGGCTTGAGGACCCTGTCACCGAGGAAGTGGCCAGGCGTTATCTCACCCCCTTGAGGGAAGAGGGGATCGATGTACTCGTTTTGGGATGCACCCATTATCCCCTGCTTGAAGGAACGATTCGGGAGGTAATGGGGCCCGAAGTAAAGCTTGTCAATTCGGCCTCCGAGACCGCACTGGAAGTGAGGGAGATACTGGAATCCTTGGGCATGAGGAAATCCTTCGGGGAGGGCAGGCGGAGGTTCTTCGTCACCGATGGTCCCGAAAAATTCAAGCGCTTGGGCAAGCTGTTTCTGGGAGAGCTTCCCGACGAAGTGAACGAGATCGATTTATAGCCCCAGGTCCTCCTTGACCTGCTTGAGGAGGGCTATGTTCTCCCGATGACCCGTCATAAAGGCCCTTATTTTACCGCGCAGGGGACGGTTCAAGAGATACAGATCACCTATGAGATCCAGTACCTTATGCCTCACCATCTCGTCTGGGAAACGCAACTCCGTGTTTATGGGACCGCGTTCGTCAAGGAGCACCACATTGTGGAGATGACCACCTCCTGCAAGACCCATCTTGCTCAGGCTTTCCACATCCCTTAAGAAGGCAAAGGTCCTAGCAGGAGCTATCTCTTCCTTGAAACCCTCAGGGCCCTCCAGGACAAAATACAGGCGTTGTTCTCCAATGGGCGGGGGATACCTGAGGACGAATTCCACCTCCAATTTGTCTGATGGCTCAAGGGTGATGACCCTTAAGCCGTTCCTCACCTCATATCTCCTGCATATCCTTATCTCATGCACGCCTTCCTCTTGCTCCTCCAGCCCCACCTCGTCCAAGAGCCTGCAGAATTCCAAGGCCGAACCGTCCATGACCGGCACTTCGCGATTTACCTTCACCAAGAGGTTGGTAATCCCATAAGCGTGCAATGTAGCCATGAGATGTTCGATGGTCCTTATGTACACCCCGTCTTTGCCCAGCGAGGTGGCAAAATCGGTCGAGGCCACATGGTCGACCAATGCAGGAATCGCTACATCTTCGGCCAGGTCATAGAACAATATCCCGGTATTTGGAGGCTGGGGCAAGAGGAGAAGGCCTGTTTTCTGCCCCGAGTGAAGCCCAGTGCCGTACAGCACGGCGCTCTTTTTGATCGTCCTCTGGGGAGAGGCAGTCCGTTCGGGCCCTTTGCCCAAAAGGGCCCTGGGAAAGCGACCCTTCTTCGAATCATCCCCTGGGGGCTTCCTCAAGGCCCTCTCCACGGTCAGCAAAAGGGCCTCAATTGAGAGGGGTTTCTCCAGGAAATCTATGGCCCCCATCTTCATGGCCTTTACCGCCGTGGCCACGGTGGCATGTCCCGAGATCATTATCACTGGACACTCGCTGTCCATCTCCTTTATGCGCCTGAGGACCTCAAGACCGTCCATATCCGGCATCCAGACGTCCAAAAGGGCCACATCGGGGCGTTCGCGTACAAATACCTCCAAGGCCTCCCTGCCATCCTTTGCCACAACGCAGCCGTAACCCTCATCCTGTAGGGCCCCAACCAGGGCCTTGACCACAGCCTCCTCGTCGTCCACTATGAGCACCTTGGCCTTCATCCGTGAGGGATTGTATCCGAGAAAGGGCCCAGGAGCCAAGTTTACAAATCCCGGGGGATTCGCATAAAATGTCGTCACACTTTCTGGGAGAGGGACGATGAAAAGGTGGGCCCTTCTGTTGGCGACTTTGGTCCTGTTTTGCTGCACCAAAAAGCATGTGATTGTCCCCTCTCCTTCCCCTGTGGCCGAGGAGGTAGTGGTCGAGCGGGAGGTGGCCAAACCAAGGGGAGAAGCGGAAAGCGCAGCCCTTGAACCTGTGAAGTATCCGGGTATCGAAGAAGAGGTATGGAGGACTCCCCTCCTTAAACCCATTTACTTCGACTTCGACCGCTACGACCTCAGGCCCGATGCGAAGGAGACCCTCAGGAAAAACGCCAAAGTGCTCAAGGAGAATCCCACCTGGAAGATCCTGATCGAAGGGCACTGTGACGAAAGGGGAAGCAATGAATACAACCTCGCCCTCGGTGAGAAACGGGCCAGGGCCGCCATGCAGTATCTGATCAAGTTGGGCATAGATCCCAATAGGCTCTCCATAATAAGCTACGGCGAGGAGAGGCCAGTGGACCCCAGGCATTGTGAGGAGGCCTGGGCGAAGAACCGGCGTTGCGAGTTCGTGGTGATTGCAAAATGAGGAGCTTGAAATCCCTCCTTTTCATCCTTCCCTTAATCCTGGGTTGTGCAACTACCGAGGATATCTCTTACCTGGAATACCGCCTCATCAACCTTGAACAGCGGGTCAGGGAAGTCGAAAAACAACAGCGTTCCCTTTCTCAAGGGCTGGAAGGGCTCGGGGACCAGTTGAAGGGCTCCTCATCGGCCATGCAATCAGACCTTGAGACCCTCAAGGAGAGGATGAGGGCCCTCGAAGAGGACCAGAAGGCAAAGGGGGAACTCCTTCAGGAACTCCTGGTGAAGCTCGGCAAACTAGAAAGGGACTTGAAGGAACTGAAGGAGGCAAAGCCCAAGACCCCCCGCCCTAGCCAGGAACTCCCCAAAACCCCCGAGGACCTCTACCATCTGGCCTTTGTCGCCCTCAAGCAGGAGGATTATCCAAGGGCATCGAAGCTCTTCTCGGAATTCCTCAAGAGGTTCCCCAAGCATGAGCTGGCTGACAACGCCCAGTTCTGGCTGGGAGAATGTTTCTTCAAGCAGAAGGACTACGAAAGGGCAATCCTCGAATACGAGAAAGTCCTGAGCCATTATCCCAAGGGAAATAAAGTGCCAGCCGCCATCCTCAAGGAAGGCCTTGCCTTCTTGGCCCTGGGGGATAAGGTGACGGGGCGCTATCTCCTTCAGAAGCTCATCAAAAAATTCCCCTCCTCGCCCGAGGCCGAGTTAGCTCGTCAAAGGCTCAAGGTCTTATCAGAGGGACGTTGACCCCTCCTCTCCTTCGGACTCCACAGGCTCAAAGGGCAGGATTTCCTCCTCCACCTTTACATCGAGATCCTTGTAAACGGGATATCCGGTTCCAGCCGGTATCATCCTTCCTATGATCACGTTTTCCTTTATCCCCCTCAAGTGATCGACCCTCCCCTCGACGGCCGCCTGGGTGAGCACCCTCACGGTCTCCTGGAAGGAAGCGGCACTGAGCCAGCTATCCGTGTAGAGGGCAGCTTTCGTTATGCCCATAACCACCGGTTCTGCCACCGCAGGCCTCCCGCCTTCCCTGATTACCCGCTCGTTCTCCTCCCTGAAAGTGAACTTGTCGACGACCTCATCGTAGACGAACTTCGTGTCACCCGGATCCTTGACCCGCACGCGTTTAAGCATCTGCCTCACGATCACCTCGAAGTGTTTGTCGTGGATCTTGACCCCTTGCAGCAGATAGACGACCTTTATCTCGTCCACCAGAAAGCGCGCAAGGGCCTTCTCCCCCAAGACCTTCAGGATATCGTGGGGATTGGGGGTCCCGTCCATAAGGGGTTCACCGGCTCTCACGTATTCGCCCTCTTGGACCGTCACGTGCTTCCCCTTTGGGATGAGGTACTCCTTCGGCTCACCCACCTCAGGGGTCACGATGATCTTCCTTCTCCCCTTGGCTATCTTGCCGAAGCTCACATAGCCCTCAATCTCACTGATTACGGCCTGTTCTTTGGGCCTTCGGGCCTCGAACAGCTCGGCGACCCTGGGCAATCCCCCGGTTATGTCCTTGGTCTTGGCTATCTCGCGGGGGATCTTGGCCAGGACATCTCCTGCTTCCACCCAATCCCCCTCCCTCACAAAGATGGTGGAACCTACAGCCAGATAGTACCGGCCTATGGTCTCAAGGACCTCCTTACCCTCTTCATCCAGGCGCTTTTGCTTGATGGAGATCCGGGGTCTCAAATCCGGGTCCTTGCATTCGATTACCACTTTGCGAGTGTGTCCCGTAACCTCATCCACGAGTTCCTGCACCGTCAGGCCCTCAACTATGTCTCCGAACTTCACCCAACCTGAAAACTCCGTGATGATGGGGATGGTATAAGGATCCCACTCGGCGATGAGCTCGCCTTCCCTTATCTCCTGGCCATCTTCCACCAGTAGCTTCGCCCCATAGGGAAGGGGGTAACGCTTCCTCTCGCGGCCTTTGGGGTCCAGGATGGCGATCTCCCCCTTCCTGTTCATCACCACAAGCTTTCCCTCGCGGTTCCTGACGGTCTTGAGGTTGATAAACCTGACCCTGCCGCTCATCGGGGCTTCAAGGGTTGACTCCTCCACCTGTCTTGAGGCCGCACCCCCTATGTGGAAGGTCCGCATGGTGAGCTGGGTCCCCGGTTCACCGATGGACTGGGCCGCTATTATCCCCACGGCCTCCCCGATGTCCACGATCCTGCCCCTGGCCAGATCTCTCCCGTAACAAAGGGCACAAACCCCATCGCGGGACTCACAGGTCAAGACCGAGCGTATCTTCACCTCGGTAATACCCGCATCGACAATCCTCTGGACCTTCTCCTCGTCGATCTCCTCGTTGGCCTTCACAATCACCTCGCCCGAGAAGGGGTCCACGATGTCCTCAAGCGCCACACGGCCCAGGATCCTGTCACTCAAAGGCTCCAGTATCTCTCCCCCCTCCACCAGGGCACTTATGGTTATGCCATCGATGGTCCCGCAGTCGTATTCGGTCACCCGCACATCCTGGGCCACATCCACAAGCCTCCTGGTTAGATACCCGGCATTGGCGGTCTTCAGCGCCGTATCCGCAAGTCCCTTCCGCGCCCCATGGGTGGAGATGAAGTACTGCAGGACCGACATGCCCTCACGAAGGTTGGCCGTAATGGGGGTCTCGATGATCTCACCCGAAGGCTTGGCCATGAGGCCCCTCATGCCGGCGAGCTGTCGAATCTGCTGCGGGCTGCCGCGGGCACCCGAGTCGGCCATGATGAAGACCGGGTTGAAACTCGGTGACAGGTGTTCCTTCCCATCGGGTCCCTTCACCCTCTCATAGGCGAGTTCCTTCATCATCTCGTTGGCTATCTCCTCGGTGACCTGGGCCCAGATGTCGATAGTGCGGTTGTAACGCTCGCCATCGGTGATTATGCCCTCAAGGTACTGCCGCCTCACCTCCTCCGCCTCCCTGAGGCCCTTCTCCACGAGCTCGGCCTTGCGAGCAGGGATGAGCACATCGTTTATCCCCATGGAGATGCCGCTCAAGGTTGCAAAGGCAAAGCCCATGTCCTTGAGCCTATCGGCCAGAATGACCGTCTTTTTCTCCCCGGCGGCCCTGTAAGTGTAATCGATGAGATGGGTGATGGCCTTTTTATCCATGACGCGATTGACCAGTTCAAAGGGGACCTCTTCGGGGAGGATCTCCCTGAGAAGGGCCCTGCCGACAGTCGTTTCGACCATCTTGCCGTCTAGGCGCACCTTGATCTTGGCGTGAAGCTCGACCTCCCCCAGCAGATAAGCCATCTTGACCTCCTCAAAGCTCGAGAAGGCCTTCCCTTCACCCTTGGCAAAGGGTTTCTCACGAGTCATGTAGTAAAGGCCCAGCACAATATCCTGGGTCGGCAGAATGATGGGCTTTCCGTGGGCAGGAGAGAGGATGTTGTTGGTGGACATCATCAGTACCCGCGCCTCGGTCTGGGCCTCAACGGAAAGGGGCACATGAACCGCCATCTGGTCTCCGTCAAAATCGGCGTTATAAGCCACACACACAAGGGGATGGAGCTGTATGGCCTTGTTCTCGGTCAAAAGGGGCTCGAAGGCCTGAATCCCCAGACGGTGCAAGGTCGGGGCACGGTTCAGAAGCACAGGGTGTTCCTTTATAACCTCCTCCAGGATATCCCAAACCTCGGGGCGTTCTTTTTCGACCATCTTCTTGGCGCTCTTTATCGTGGTCACATAGCCGCGCTCCTCCAGCTTGTTGTAAATGAAGGGCTTAAACAACTCTAGGGCCATCTTTTTGGGCAACCCACACTGATGGAGCCTCAGCTCCGGCCCCACCACGATCACCGACCTGCCCGAATAATCCACCCTTTTGCCCAAAAGGTTCTGCCTGAACCGTCCCTGCTTGCCCCTCAACATGTCGCCCAAAGACCTCAGGGGTTTGCCATGGGGACCGAGGATTGCCCTGCGGCCGCGCCGGCCGTTGTCAAAGAGGGCGTCCACTGCTTCCTGCAACATCCGCTTTTCATTCCTGATGATGATCTCAGGGGCATTGAGTTCGATGAGGCGCTTCAGACGGTTGTTCCTGTTTATCACCCTGCGGTAGAGGTCGTTGAGATCCGAAGTGGCAAACCTCCCTCCATCAAGGGGAACGAGGGGACGCAGATCCGGGGGGATCACCGGGATGACCTCAAGGATCATCCATTCGGGCCGATTCCCTGAATCCCGGAAGGCCTCAACGATCTTGAGCCTCTTGGCTATCTTGAGCCTTTTGGCCTCCGACTGGGTGCCCTTCATTTCATGCCTGAGCCTTTCGGAGAGCTCATTGACATCTATCTTCTTCAACAACTCCCTTAAGGCCTCTGCACCCGTACCAGCAACAAGCGAGTCCTTGCCGTGCTTGGCTATGTACTCCTGGTACTCCTCCTCGCTTATCAGTTCCCGCTCCTGGTAAGGGCTATCCTTGGGATCGATCACCACGAAGGACTCAAAATAGAGGACCCTCTCGAGGTCCTTAAGGCTCATATCGAGGACCATCCCTATCTTGCTCGGCACGCTCCGCAGAAACCAAGGATGAGCCACCGGGGCGGCAAGTTCTATATGCCCCATCCTCTCCCTGCGGACCTTGGAAGGAATGACCTCCACGCCGCACTTCTCACAAACTATGCCCCTGTGCTTCATCCTCT
>Ga0190312_1000571_pt1 | contig 11219 bp, 7 predicted proteins | sample 487007910_MG_FD_165046 | JGI IMG/M metagenome (GOLD analysis project Ga0190312, IMG submission 165046) | Hydrothermal vent sediment bacterial communities from Southern Trench, Guaymas Basin, Mexico - 4870-07-9-10_MG | ecosystem: Environmental > Aquatic > Marine > Hydrothermal vents > Sediment ... | reverse complement strand
CATCTACAAACATGATACTTCCATTTTCTAGTATCGCTTCTCTCTTTAAGTCTTTGCACATAAACCAGGCCGGTCCGCTAGTTTTAAATGAAAGCACTTTAAGTAAGGTAACCGTAGCCGGCTTAGCTAACAATTTAAAGGATATCGTAGAATTGGTTAATCTTACTGTCTCGTTATATGGTGTTAAGGAACAATTAGACGGTTTAGAGGGGAGATATACACTAGAGCTGACGTTAGCATCGCACTCTAATGGAGCTAAAATTAAGGGTAACGTTAAGTTAGCTACTCCTTCTTCGCTAACCTCTATTACACCAGTTATCAGTTTATAAATAGTAACGTTGCTCACGCCTGGTGGTAAAATAACTTTATACCTATTAGCGGAAATTATTACTTTTATACCTGTTTTATTGGGATATAATGGGTAAAGGTATATTAACTTGTAATTGCGCCTAGAAGGTACTGTAAAGGTTAATACCTTTACGCTAGGCGAGTAGATTACATCCTTAACTACTACGTAACCTCTTTTTACGTATACTAATTTCCTCATCTTAATGTATGGCTTGATCTGTAACGTACTAATACCTAAGCTTACTAAAGTTATAAATAATAAGGCGAGCAGGAGCGCCGCAAACCACTTCCCCATCATCATTCCCTCTTGAGTTAAAACCTGTACTTATTAAATATAAAAGTTTAGGGAAGTTCGTCATTTTAGAGAGGGTAGAAGCCCTTTAGGATCCCGTGGGCGTTAAGGACCTTACTATTCTTATCGCTTTCCTTAAGGTACCCGTGATTTTTAAAGTCTCTAACCTTACTTCCTTACCCTTATACTTAGAAATAAGAGCCAGGGAGGATCTTATTACGTCCACCCCTTCCTTAAGGCAGGCTATTACCCCCGCCACCCGCTCTCGATCGAAATATGCTAAGCGAGGTAATGAATCCCCGTAACCTTTAAGTCCGTAATACTTTAACACTGATGCTACTATGAGTTTCCTAACCTCTCTCTCATTTAAGTGAGAACCGCTTAACTTAAATACTAAGTATCTTCTTTTAGATCTTCCCCTCATCGGCTAGCCATACTCCCCTAGCTATAAATCTCTTCGATAATTTAGCTCTATTAGTGCTCACTATCCTAAAGGGTACTTCGGATAAAGTCCTTCTAAAATCCCCCTTAAAGCCCAAGAATAGGAGAATTGAAGCTAGATCCCTAGGCCTCCTCAATTCTATGGGTTTTGAAGCTCCACTTGATATTAGTATTTCTACCTTAAACGATTGAGCTAGATATATCATCCTCCTATAAAGATGGATTAACCTTAAAGTAGCACCATTACTAATCAACTCCCTTAAGTTTACTTCAAGTACTTTTCCATTTAAGGCCATCATTTTCGCCTCAACTGGTTCGAAAAGTTCCGGCTTAAGGTGAAAGTTTAAGACATCTACCCGGCTATCTCTAGCAGCTAACCTAGCAGCCTCAACGCTTAAGGGATGTACTACTATTACCTCCACCTCCCTCCTATACTTCCTTAAGGCCTCCTTTATAACTACTTTATTATGTGAGGAGATATCTAGCCTCTTGACGTAATCTAATCCTATTTTATTACAAGCCTTAATTAAAGCCTTAAAAGGTAAGGGATAACCCAAGGAACTAAAACCTATTCCTTTATAACCTAACTCTTTAGCCTCCCTTAATAGTTCCCTTGGATTGTCCTCCTCGGGATATGTTAAACCTATATCATAGAACATCTCATTAATATCCCTCCCTTCGACGCTTATCTTTTAGCCCCTACGTAAATTCCCTTAGTTATCTCGGCTATTTTCATCATTAAATCGCTACCTGTAAGAATGAAATCCTCACCCCTACCTACGGTGTTATCTCTATGCATTGTATTTATAATTACTGTATCGATCTTCGACCTAGCTATTAATCTAGCTACTGCTAGTGTATCAGCTAATGCTTTATCTAGGTACCTCTCTTTAATGTGTACCGGCAGTCTTCTTTCTAAACTTACGTTAGCGTTCCCATCGCTAATTATTACTATAAGGGGCGAGTATCCTTTACTACGCTCTCTTAAAGCTAACTCGTAAGCCTTTAACATACCGGAGGCTAAAGGGGTATAATCGCTTAGCCCTACTTTATAAAGTTTTTGAAGTACTAAGTTAAAGTTAGTAGAAGGGGCCTGTAGTACGTAAGATCCGAAGCCTTTAAATATTATTAAAGATGCCCTATCTCTATACCTTATGGCTTCCCTCCTCACGGCCTCTATTGCTTCATGAATTTCCTTAATGGAATACATCATGGAAGCGCTAGAGTCCAACACTATTATAATGGATACCCTACCCCTTCCTTCCTTAAATCCTTCCCTTAAATCTACCCATCTTATTTTAATAGGTAATTCTCCCTTCCTAGCAGCACATCTCAAGGTAGGAGCCCAAGCTATGTTTACCCTGGGTCCCCTCGGTATGACGTAATCGATAATCCTGCCTAAACTCCTTATATGCCTCCTTCCCCTCTCTCTTGCCCTCTTGCTAGTGAAATTAATGGAAGCCTCCATTAAGTAGGAGAATTGCAACTCTGCGGGTAATAACTTAACCCCCCTCTCTACATTTATTAGGAAGTTCTTACCAGTTATGCTGTTAGTTGAAGGTAGTACTAAAATACTTCTCTTACCCTTAAGGGAGGTGCCCTCCTCGTAATAGGTCCTCCTCCTACCAAAAAGACTTAGTAATAATGATAGCAGCAATACTAGCAAGGCTAAGGTAAAGTTCTGCGTAAATAGCCAAATTAAGGCTAAAAGCCCTAAGAGCCCTAAAATTTTATGAAGTTTACCTGAGGATCCCTTTCTTATACTACGAAAAAAACTATGGCTGCTCTTAAGCCTTATCTCGCTCTTTCCCTTACCTTTACTCCTTGAAGGAGAGAAGGTCATGAGGGCCGCTCTTTTTATTTCCTCCTGAGTAGGAGGAGGCTTAAGGCCGCCAGCCCTGGTCCTATGTGCTAAAGAAAGATTTAAAGCTACCAGGGCATCCTCCTCCTTAACTACATCCCTACCATGTAGGGCCGCTCTAGCTCTAGCTACTTTGACAGCTACTATATCTGGCCTATATCCATCTACCTCTAATCTACTACAAGTGCTCGTAATTAGATTAAGAACCTCTTGAGGTATCTTAACCTTACTCAATGCCCTCCTAGCTTCTATTATTTTATTTCTTAATTCATTTTCATACTTTTCCCATCTCTCTAAGAACTTTAAAGGATTATCTTCAAATTCTAAATTCCTCCTAACTATTTCCTCTCTTAATTTAGGATCCCTAATGGTCTCCACTTTTACGCTTATAGCGAACCTATCCAGTAACTGGGGTCTAAGCTCTCCCTCTTCGGGGTTCATGGTCCCTATGAGTATGAACCTCGAAGGGTGTTTGAGGGATATACCCTCCCGTTCCACTACATTCCAACCTGAAGCTACGGCGTCTAGTATGCTGTCCACTATGTGATCGGGTAGTAAGTTAACTTCGTCTATATAAAGTATATTTCTATTAGCCTTAGCTAATATACCGGGTTCAAAAACTATCCTCCCTTCCTTAAGCGTCCTCTCTACATTTATGGTACCTAATACCATGTCCTCGGTGGCTCCTATGGGTAAATCCACTACTCTCATTTTTCTACGTTCAATGGGTAAGCCACCTTCGGCCTCTAATTTCCTTTTGCAAGCTTCACATAACTCCTCATAATTATGTGGGTCATCATTAAAAGGACAGCCCTTTACTACCTCTATTTCTGGTAGGAGCCTTGCGAAGGCCCTTACTATACTAGACTTACCCGTTCCCTTAGGCCCTATAATTAATAATCCCCCTATCTTAGGATCGACAGCTAAGCACATTAGCGCCTCCTTTAATTCCTCCATTCCTACGAAGGCGCTAAAAGGTAATACTTTCATTATGAGAACCCAAGCGTAATGCACTACTTTTTATCTCTCCTTATGCATTATAAATAAGTTTTGCCTTAGGCCTTACTAGCCAAGAAATGATGGTGGGGCCGAGGGGATTTGAACCCCTGGCTTTCGGGTCTGGAGCCCGACGCCATTCCTGGCTAGGCCACGGCCCCTATTATTTTAATACGTAGGTATCTTTTTAAAATCTTTCCTCGTAAATTTAATGGGCCCGTAGCGCAGCTAGGACAGCGCGGCGGCCTTCGGAGCCGCAGGTCCCGGGTTCGAATCCCGGCGGGCCCACTTACGTAAGAAGGGGCATGGGGGATCCTATAAGTGATTCATTAGGATAAAATCTCGGTTCGACTTAAAGGTTATCAAAGCTATGAACTTAGATATTAGTCTTAACCTATTCTATACGACCGTACCTCTCCATAATCTCTTTAACGTCTTCATCGGAAAATTCTCGATCGGCCTTACAATAACCTAAATGCTCCTTTAAGTTAGAAGATATTTCATTCCATATTTCCTGTCTATTTAACACGTCTTTAATGTTACAAATCTCCTCGGGGATCTCGTAAGCTTTACCCTAACCACAGAAGGGACATCTAACCTATAACTTTTTCATAGATTATCGCTCTTTTCAATTATAAAGTTACTAATTTAAATATTACCTTACATGTAAAACAAATATAAGGGTGCCAAGGAAGGGTAATGAGGCAATAAGGAAAGGTAATAGCGTCCATAACTTAAATAAATACCATAAGGCCCCTCCAAGTGCTGGACCTAAAATGGAACCTATACCAAAGGCAGCTGAAGTTAAGCCGAAACCCTTACCTAGTTTACTCCCCCCTAATTTATCAACTAGCCAAGCTGAATAAGCCGGTGAGGCCATATTACCTATGAGGCTAACTAGGGACATTAAAACCATGAAGTAAAGTAGGTCAGGGAAGAATGGTATAAGCAAGTAGGGAGGAATAGATAGAAGTACGCAAACCATTATTAGCCTCCTTCTATCTGTTCTATCAGCTAGCTTACCACCTACTACTTGGGCTATAGCTGTAGCTAATCCCCAACTAAGCGAGAATATTAGGCCCATATCGCTTACTGAAGCGCTTAACTCATACATTACGAACATGGTAATTAACGGTATGGTCATACCATTACTTAACCCATTTAGAAAGTTTATAGCGCAGAAATCTAGAAGATCTCTCTTAACATCCAATCCCCCTAGGCTTATCCTGCTCCCTTCCTTATCTACGGATAAGGATTTAGCTATATAAAGCATTAACGGGTAAGGAATTAAGGAGATTACCAAGGATAAGAGGAAAGGATATTTTAAACTTACATTATCTGAAAGGTAACCTCCTATTAGCGGCGCAAGTATTTGGCTTAGTATCCAGGAAAGGTTAAATAATCCGTAGCCTATCCCTCTGGAGGATTTAGGGATTAAATTAGCTATCGCAACGTTAAAAGGAGGGAATGAGAGGCCAAGGAGGATCCCAGCTATCGATTCCCCGATTAGGATATAGTACCAATTGTTAGATATTAAGTAAAGGAGATAGGAAAGAGGGAAGGGTATAACGGATAGCATTATTACCCTTGCTACTCCTAATCTATCCGTTAAAACTCCACCCACTACATTACCTAAAGTACGAGCTAAATTGTAAGTTGAGTTAAGGTATCCCAGTACCGTAGCTACTACTAATTCCTCCCCTATGAACTTCCTAATTATATAAGGTATAGAGGGACTACAAAGGGAAACCGTAAATACTATTAAGAAGGAAATGGACCATAAGATCCATACTACAGGAATGTGCCCTAATATCCTTAATTTATGAAGCGACATTTCTATTAACTGCGAGGTAATCCTATAAAAACTTTGTTTTAATTTCCCCTTAGCGATCACTTAAACGAAACCATCCTAGCTATGTTCGCTCCACCATACGTGTGCGTGGCAATGGCCGTAAACGGTACCCCAGGCCTTATACGGCTCCTCTTGAGGAGGTAATTTAACTGCTACCTTAGTGGGTATACCCTCCACTACGCTGCCCCAGTAAAGTCCGTTTTTAGTTTCGTTAAAGCCGTTATTTATAAAGTCTAAACCTAATGGCCATAGTAGCCACGAAAAGTCCGCCGTATAGGTCTTAAGTGTTTTACGTACGCAATTCAATACTATGCATCTAAATACGGTGATGTAAGATGTTGAGTTAAAGCAGAAACTGTAATTCACAATTTTTATTCTATAATTTATGTAATGTAAAAATAAATGCTTAAAGTCATCTTTAATCCTTCTATATAGTTTACCTTAACGCCAGAAACTTTAGCTATTGTAAACCTATATATGGGAATTTCATACTTATAAGTTGCTTCTTTTAAATTGGATATACAGTAAGTATAGGGAATTAGCGTCAAAACGGCTATGAGTATCACAGCTAATTTACGCATACGGACATCCCTATTAGAATTAATTAGCTGTGCTGTAACGTATTAATGCTCCTAAGCGTAGCATGAGTATTACTTACTTAGTAGAGAACTCAAGTTAATATCCCTTCTTAGTCCTTCCAAAATACTCTCCTCGCTAGTTACTATTTTAATAACTTTAGTCCTACCATATCTGCCTAAGCTTACTACCCTAGCATTAATTATCCCTAACATATCTAGTTCATTAATTATATCGCTAATCCTCCTCTGGGAAACTGCACTTACCCCTATACGGTTACAAAGATCTCTGTACTTCTCATATATTTCCCCAGTAGTTATGTTCTTTACGCGATTCTTTTCCAGTGAGAGGATAGCTAGTAAAGTTAACTTAACGTGAAGGGGCATGGACTTAACGGTATCTACTATTAGATTACGTTCTACTTCCCTTTGAGCCATCCTTACATGTTCTTCACTAACTTTGCTCGCCCCTTCCCTTTCTGCTAGGTCGGCTGCCTTAAGTAATAGATCTAAAGCTAATCTGCAATCCCCATTTTGCTTGGCAGCTATAGCTGCGCAAAGTGGTATAACTCCTTCCTCCAATACCCCAGGGTAAAATGCTTCCTCGCTCCTCCTCCTAAGTATGTCCTCTAACTCCCTATTATTATAAGGCGGAAAGACTAACTCCTCCTCCCCTAAACTACTCTTAACTCTAGGATCTAAGTACTCCATGAATTTAAGATCATTAGTTACACCTATAATGGCTACCTTAGATCTACTCAATTCCTCGTTAATTCTTGTAAGGAAATACAGTACTGAGTCGCCACTCCTCTTAACCAGCCAATCTATTTCGTCAAGTACTATGAGTAGTATACCTCCCCTATTTTCTAGGGTATATGTAAATCTCTTTAGTACTTCAGTAGTTGAAAGCCCGGTAAATGGGACAGGCCTACCTACGGCAGAGGCTAATTCCGCTAAAACTCTGTAATTGGTACTACTCTTCCTACAATTGATATAAGCCGTGAGGACGCCACTTTTTACCTTTAGGAGTAATCTCCTAAGTACGTACTTAGTAACTGCTGTTTTACCTGTACCGGTAAGACCGTAAATGAACACATTGGGGGGCTTAGAACCTCTTAGTACTGGGGCTATAATCTTAGCTAATTGTAAAATTTGCTCCTCCCTATGCGGCAATTCCTCAGGTACGTATTCAGGTAAGAGTATTTCCCTTTTCTTGAATATCCTTACATTTTTAGCATAATTCTCGAATAGCCTATCCAGTATGTCCACGATTACTTCTCCTCCAGTAGATGCACTAGCTAATATGCCCACTTAAATGAATTGGCTAAAATAGATCCTATAGAGGTTAATGAGCTAAATTTAAAAGTCACCAACAATTATATTACTCCCGAGCCGGGGTGGCCGAGCGGACTAAGGCGCCGGGCTCGAGATTGATCCGTTTATTAGGGCTCAGATGGGAGACCCGGTGCTCCTTTGGAGCGCGTGGGTTCGAATCCCACCCCCGGCGCCATATACTTTCTGGGATTTAGGGGCCTGACCTCCTTAAGTTCCGGTAAGCCGTTAGAGGAATTCCTATAATAAGCGCTTAGGACAGGGCAGCCTTTACCACCATTATTACAATAGGTCAGTAATTTCACCTTACGTAATCTCCATTCCTCTACTCCAATTAATACGCATCTGTGTCCATGACTAGTAGGCAGGTAGAATGAACAGTACTTTCGGTTCAGAGTATCACCCCCTTGTTTCCTTAATAGTAATTATAAAGGATCTTTTGTACTTAACGTATAGGGAGGGAAGTTGCCAGCTAACCTACCTGCGGAAGCTAAAGCTAAATGGCTTAGGGTAATGGAGGCTCGAACGCCTCAGGAGAAACTAGAAGCATTAAAGGATTTCCTGTCTTCAGTACCTAAACATAAAGGTACTGCTAAACTAAGAGCCCAAATAAGGCATAAGATAGCGGTGTTAAGGAGGGAAATAGAGGAAAGGAAGCGTAAAAGAGGTAAAAGAGGACCTAAGTTCTTTATAAGGAAGAGTGGAATGGCTCAAGCAGTATTAGTAGGGCTAACTAATAGCGGTAAAAGTACTCTATTAAAGTACTTAACTAATGCTAACCCCAGCATTGCGGAGAGGCCTTTCGAGACTAAACTGCCTATACCTGGGATGCTTCAATACGGTGATTTAAGCATACAGCTAGTGGAGGCTCCGGCACTAATAGAGGGGGCATCTAAGGGAGCTATGTGGGGGCTTCAGGTACTTACCTTAGCTAAGAACGCTGACGTAATAATACTAGTAATAGATCTTTCTTACGATCCTCTTTACCAATTAAAAGTTATAGTGAGTGAATTAAGTGACGCCGGAATACTACTTAGCCCTAAAAAGTTCGAAGTACGAGTGGAAAGGAGGAGGGGATGCGGTATTACCATATTAGGGCTAGATCCCATGGAATGTAAGAAATTAGGGAACTTACTAAATGACCTAGGTATTAGCGACGTTATAGTTAAGGTCTCAGGCGAAGCTAGTGCTGAGGACGTGGTTAACGCAATATTAGGCTATCAACATAAACCCGCATTAGTATTAGCTACGAAATATGATGTGAGTAGGGATAACTTTAATAAGTTAGAAGGGGCATGTAGGGAGTTGAGGTTAAAGGCGTATCCGTTTTCCCCTCAAATTCCTCGTGAGAATTTAAAGAGGGAGCTATGCAGAGCTATTATGAAAGCTTTAAACCTTATATTGGTCTACGTCAAGACCCCTGGTTCTACTCCTATACCGGTAACTTTAAACGAAGGTTCCATTGTTTTAGATCTAATAGAGAAGGTACTCGGTAATAGGATACTAGGGGAAGTTAAGTACGTTAAAGTTTGGAGCAATAGGTTTAAGTTTAACCCCCAGAAATTAGGATTGAAATCCCCTCTGGGAGATGGGGATTTAGTAGAAATAGCTATTTAGGTGTAATCGGTAAATACTTCATGTTAAAGTGGTTATGATGGTGGAATTAAGAGTAGCTGAAGCCAAACAACGGGACGTGGGTAGGGGTATCGTTAGGCTAGATAAGGGAACTATGAGAAAGCTAGGGATTTCACCCGGGGATATAGTTGAGATAAGGGGCAAAAAGAGTACGGTAGCTATAGCTTGGCCGGCCTATGTAGAGGATGAGGGTAGGGGCATAGTGAGGATGGATGGATTATTAAGGCAAAATGCTGGAGTATCGTTAGGGGATCTAGTAGAAGTTAGGAAGGCTAATGTAAGACCAGCTACCTTGATTACCTTAGCTCCCGCAGAGGAGGAGATAAGGTTCGGGGAAGATTTCGTCGATTACGTCAAGAGACAACTTATAGGTAGGGCTGTAGCTAAAGGAGATACTCTAGTTATACCGGTATTAGGTATGGCATTAAGATTAGTAGTGATAAACACTAGACCTAGCCCCCTAGTGCAGGTAGTAGAATCGACGGAGATTAAGTTAAGGTCTCAACCAGCTAAAATCGAATTAGCTATACCAGCCGTTACCTATGAGGATATAGGTGATTTACATGAAGCTAAGCAGAAGATAAGGGAAATGGTTGAATTGCCTTTAAAACATCCAGAGCTATTTAGGAGGCTCGGTATTGAGCCTCCTAAGGGATTACTACTTTACGGGCCTCCTGGTACCGGTAAGACCTTACTAGCTAAAGCGGTAGCAAATGAAAGCGGAGCCCACTTTATAGCTATTAACGGACCTGAAATAATGAGTAAGTTCTACGGGGAATCGGAAGCTAGGTTAAGGGAGGTATTCAGGGAGGCAGAAGAAAACGCTCCGGCCATCATTTTCATAGACGAAATAGATGCCATAGCTCCCAAGAGGGAGGAGGTAACGGGGGAAGTAGAGCGTAGAGTGGTAGCGCAATTGCTAGCTTTAATGGACGGGCTTAAGTCTAGGGGACAAGTAGTAGTAATCGGTGCTACTAATAGGCCCGATGCACTAGACCCCGCTCTAAGGAGGCCTGGTAGGTTCGATAGGGAAATAGCTATACCGGTACCGGATAAAACCGCTAGGAGGGAGATTCTCCAAGTTCATACTAGGAATATGCCCCTAGCGGACGACGTAAATTTAGATGAAATAGCTGAAATAACCCATGGCTTTACGGGAGCTGATTTAGCTGCTTTATGTAGGGAAGCTGCCATGCACGCTCTAAGGAGGTTCTTACCTAAAATAGATTTAGAAAGGGAGGAGATACCTACCGAGGTATTAGAAAGTTTGAAGGTTACTAAACAGGACTTCATGGAGGCGTTGAAGGATATTCAGCCATCTGCGTTGAGGGAAGTATATGTAGAGGTACCCGAAGTTCACTGGGAGGATATAGGAGGGTTAGGGGAGGTAAAGCAGGAACTTAGGGAGGCCGTGGAATGGCCGTTAAAGTATCCGGATTATTTCGAGAAAATGGGTATAGAGCCGCCTAGGGGCATATTACTTTACGGGCCTCCTGGTACCGGTAAGACCTTACTAGCTAAAGCGGTAGCTACCGAGAGTGAAGCTAACTTCATAAGCGTAAGGGGACCAGAAATCCTCAGTAAATGGGTAGGGGAATCCGAGAAAGCCATTAGGGAGATCTTCAGGAAAGCTAGGCAGGCAGCTCCGTGTATAATATTTTTTGATGAAATAGATTCCATAACCCCCAGGAGAGGGTTTAGGACCGATAGCGGGGTAACGGATAGAATAGTTAACCAGCTATTAACGGAGATGGATGGAATTACTCTTTTAAGGAACGTGATAGTAATCGGTGCTACTAATAGGCCGGATATCTTGGATCCGGCCCTTCTAAGGCCTGGTAGGTTCGATAGGATTATCTACGTACCGCCTCCAGATGAGAAAGCTAG
>Ga0190312_1000570_pt1 | contig 11222 bp, 9 predicted proteins | sample 487007910_MG_FD_165046 | JGI IMG/M metagenome (GOLD analysis project Ga0190312, IMG submission 165046) | Hydrothermal vent sediment bacterial communities from Southern Trench, Guaymas Basin, Mexico - 4870-07-9-10_MG | ecosystem: Environmental > Aquatic > Marine > Hydrothermal vents > Sediment ... | reverse complement strand
TTTAACACCTTCATCGCAGTTGGCAAATGCAACTATTGGTTTGTTCAAATCCGCTCTGCAGTAACACATTCCAGCAACAATTCCAACAATTGTATCAATTATTTCATCTCTTGCATGGAAAAACTGCACATTACCATAATTCTCCAATCTATCCAGAGCAATTCTTAAACCTTCAGAAAGATTCTTTCTATGCTTTTGGAGGAGCTTTCTAGCTTTTTTGAAGGCAAATTCATCGCAAAAATTTAAGATACCAAAACAAACTCTCAAACCAATCTCTGCATGATCATATCTTGCAGTAGCGTTTAGGAGTGTTGAAAACTCCATAGCATCTCTCAATTCAGTTCCCTCTTTTTGCTTTAATAAAATGTAACACTCCCCCACAATTCTTTTTATAACATTAATAGGATATTTATTCATTATACAAATTTTTACAAGTTCCGATATGATTGCTCTTTTTTCATACAAATTCAAATCTATCCATCTTCTCCAATTCTCCTCCTTTAAAGGAATACCCAACCTTTTCATTAAATCTATAGCTCCTCTTTCATTTCCACTTATTCCAATGATATATGGATCGTAGTTGTATTCAAGCATTTTGAAAACGGGTTTTGTTTGCTTTCCAAAGAATCTCAAATCTCTTTCAGCTCTTAAGAATCCGTGTTTAACCCCTTCTTCCACCAAATATCTATTGAGACCAATCAATCTACACTCTTTCGAATCCTGCAAATCTCCAACAGCTCCAACTATAGCCAGTTGAATTAAATCGGAATGGTTGAATGGTGAAAGAAATTTTGCTACCAAATATGTAGTGCCAGATCCACTTAAATCGTAGCTACCATCGTAACCAAAATCATGAGGATTGAGCTGATACCTGAAATGACCATTTGGTATATGATGATCGGTAATTATACATCTTACTCCCAAATTGACTATATCCCTTATACTCCCACTACCCAAATCTGTAAACCAAACGAATTCATTAGAATACTTTTCTATAATATCTGGGCTCAAATTCTTTACAAACTCAATATCGCATTCAATTCCAGCCCTTCTTAAGCTTTCAAGGGCTATGGCACCAGAAGTTATGCCATCGGCATCTATGTGTGTAATTATTCTAACAAATTCTTCCTTCTTTACTCTTTCTGCAAGTTCCTTAGCTTTTTTCAATATTTCTTTCATCGAAAGAACTGATATGGATATTTAAAAACATTTTCGAAAGACTTTTGATTTATCAATTCGAAAATATTTCGATGATTCCACTTCACTACATGAAACTAATTGAAATTTATGAGAGAGCAAAAATAGATAAGCCCTTGATTGATGCAAATATACCAGAGGGTTATGAAATTATAGAAGAATACTGGTTAATACCAGAATTCCTTCTAATTCAAATAAGAAAAAATATTGAAACACTTGAGAAGATTTACTACATAATTGAGCCACCTCTTGCAAGAAACGAACTTGAGCTTATAAGCTTGATATTTGATGATTTGAGGAAAAAAGTTGTTTTGAGAGAGATAGAACTTAGCGATGAGGAAAAGATGGGAGTAGTAATTTCAGTTTTAAGAGAAATTTTAGATGATTACGGTTTAAGAATAAAATCTGATTTAACTATGAAGTTAATTTACTATCTAATGAGAGATTTCTTTGGTTATGGTGCAGTGGAAGCATTTCTCTTAGATCCAAATTTAGAAGATATTTCATGTGATGGTTACAATATACCAGTTTACGTCTTTCACAGGAAACATGGAAGTATGAAACAAACATATCCTTCAGTAGGGAAGAGTTAGATAGTCTCGTTTTGCTCTTAGGACAAAAAAGTGGAAAGCATGTATCTTATGCCAATCCACTTGTGGATGCAACTTTACCAGATGGTAGCAGAATTCAGATTACTTACGGAACAGAGATATCCACAAGAGGAAGTTCTTTTACAATTAGAAGATTCAGAACAGAACCCTTTACACCTATAGACCTAATACATTACGGAACATTCAATGCAGGTCTCTTAGCTTATTACTGGTTACTGATAGAGAATAAGATGAATGTAATGGTTATAGGTGAGACTGCAGCTGGTAAAACAACAACTCTCAATGCACTCCTAATGTTCCTACCTCCCGAGGCAAAAGTTGTTTCAATAGAGGATACAAGAGAAATTCAGCTCTATCATGAAAACTGGATTGCAGAGGTTACTAGAACTGGTATTGAAGGTCAAGAAATAGATATGTACGATTTGCTGAAAGCATCTTTAAGGCAAAGACCCGATTACATTGTAGTTGGAGAAGTTAGGGGAAAGGAGGCAATGACACTATTCCAAGCGATGTCTACTGGTCATGCTGGCTATGCAACATTTCATGCTGGAGATGTCAATCAACTCATATATAGACTTGAAAACCCTCCATTGAACGTTCCAAGAGTAATGATTCAATTCCTCGATTCTGTAGCAGTTCAGTTCATGTGGTCATACAGAGGAACTAGAAAGAGAAGAATTAGGGAAATTGTAGAAATTGTAGGTATAGAACCTGAAAGTAAAGAGCTTCTGATAAACAAGATATTTCAGTGGGATCCTTCAAGTGATGAATACATTCAGCTTTCAGATTCAAAAAAGCTTGAAAAAATTGCAATAATACAAGGTGTTGATTTGATAGATGTTGTGGAGGAGCTAAGAAAGAGAAAGGAATTTTTGGAATTGATGTACAAGAGAGGAATAAGAGAATACAGAGAAGTTACGAAGTACATTCACATGTATTACAGAAATCCTGAGAAGGCTTTAGAGGTGCTGAAATGATTGAAGTTGTAAGAATATATTATCCAAAAGTTTTTGTAAGGAAGTGGACAAGAAAAGTATTTAGAAGTAGAGAAAAGTTTAAAGAGGTTGAAAAGGCATTGATTTCTGCAAGAATTCCTCTTACAACTCAAGAACTTTTTGCAATAGCAGATTTCTATTCCATTTTGTCATTCTTTATTGGAATTTCAATCGGATTTCTGATTGCCTTAATGGTGCCACCAGAATTTATGATTTACATTGCAAGATATACACCATTTTACACATTTGTCATAATGAATTTTCATAAACTCAAATACATTTATTTTATATTCATCATTGTTCTTTTTGGATTCATAGCTTATAAAACTACAAAATATGCCATACTATCGTATCCTTTCTTTGTTTCGAAGAGGAGGAGAAGTGAGATCGAACTATACCTACCTCATGCAATAAACATGATGTACGGAATGGCTGTTGGAGGATTATCGATCAATGAAATAGTAAAGACAATTGCTAAATCGAAGCATATCTTCGGAGAGTTGAGCAGAGAATTTATTGTAATAATGGAAATGATTGAGGTTTTCAAGAAGAATATATACGAAGGTATGAGATTTGTTAGAGATACAACTCCCTCCCCACAGCTTTCATCTTTCTTGGATAACATGATATTCATCTTGGAAGGTGGTGGTAGGTTATCTGATTTTCTGAGGAGAAAGTCGGAAGAGTTAGTTGAGGAGAGGGAAAGGGTCTTCGAAATGTTTATAGATTTCTTGGGAATGATGGCAGAAGTGTACATATCAATTTTCATGGTATTACCTCTATTCCTTCTGATAGTTCTGGCTGTAATGAGACTTGTAGGAACTCAATTTTTAGAAATTTACAAGATTGCAATAATTTTTGCTCTACCAGTTGCAACTGTAATGTTTGTTTATCTAATAAGATCTTCATTACCTCTTCCAAAGGTCAAGCTTGAAGAATTTGAAAGAAGATTTGAATTGATAAAGGCCAACGTAATAGATGAATTCAGAAAATCTTATTCCATCGACAATTTTAAAAGACTTAAAAAGAAAATATTAAAGATTTTATTGTATCCCTTCATAGAAGATATATACAGAATTGAGCTTAGAATTGTCATAATTCACATATCCATGGCTTCACTGATAGTATTCCTAATAGCTCACAATTTCCTGAAGATTGAGCATACAATTCTCCTAACACTCTCAGTATTTGCCATACCTCTCATATTTATATCTGAAATGAAGGAAAGATTGTTGAGAAAATTCGAGGAGAGAATTCCAGACATGTTTTCAGAGTTGGCAATGCTCAACGAAGCTGGATTGACAATACTCGATGGCTTAAAAGTTCTTTCACAGACAGAAATGGGTTTATTGACAAGAGAGATAGTAAGGATGAAGAGGGAAATAGAATGGGGGATACTAATTCCAAGAGCATTCATTAGATTCGGTTTGAGAGTGAAGAGTGAAATTCTTTCGAAAATAGTGCCAGCTGTTGTAAAGGCTTTGGAAACTGCTCCTACTATAAAGGATGCATTCCATATAGTTGCAAGGTATGCAGATTCAGAAGTTTCATTCAAGAAGAGAATGAGAAGTGGAACATTTCTATATATAGTAATAATTTACATGTGCATAGCAATATTTTTAGTCACAGCATACATGGTAATAACAAACTTCTTCCAGCCTTTTGCAAATGTAAGCGGTAGATTTGGAGAAGTAGCAATCTCTATGAATGTTGAAGAACTTAAAAACACCTTCTTTCAGATTTCTTTAATCGTCAGTATATTATCTGGTATTGTTGCGGGCCAGATTGGAGAGGGAAATCCTCTCTTGGGATTAAAACATTCATATATATTTGCTATTTTAACATATGCAACTTTTAATATCATGTAGCGGTGGAAAGTTCCTTGCACCATAATTTTGAATATTGTAACTTGCAACGAAATTTCCTATTTTCAGGCATTTTTCCAAATCGTATCCTTTAAGATAGCAGTAAAGAAAGCCAACTGCAAAAGAATCTCCAGCACCAGTGGTATCTACAGCCTTAACTTTAAAAGCTGGATGATAATAATCTTTCTCATCTGTAAATGCCTTAGCTCCGTCCTTACCTAGTGTAAGGACGAAGATGTCAACATAATTTAATATGTCTTCAACTTCGATATTCAGCAAATCGAACTCCTCTTTGGAACTGAAAACAATATCACAGTATTTCAGTAAACTCTTCAGCCTTTCAAATCCTAAGGATACATAGGGATAACTCATACTCAAAATTACTTTCTTTCCAAAATTCTTGGCATTCTTAGCAACAAATTTATGAAATTTCAAGCTATCTTTGGAAGGAAAAGGATCTAAGTAGAAATAATCGTTTACCTTAAAATCAGAATCACTCATTTCTATTCTCAAAATTCCAGAGGCGTTTGGATGAACGAAGAAAGTTCTTTCCCCCTCTCCATCTACATAAATATCAACTCTTCCAGTTCTCTCATGAGTGATGTATAACTTCAACAGAACTTTTTCCATACTTCTTTTGAAAAATTCTGCATCTTCATCATTTCCAACAGCTGAATAAAATGAGCATTTCACTCCGTAATAGCTCAAACCATATACAACATTAGCTCCAGCACCTCCGGGATATCTGAAGGATTTTTTAACTACCGCATGTCCTCCCCTCTTCGGATATTCATCAATCAAATGGATGTAATCTATTAGAGCTGGTCCTACTCCAGCAAACATCATATCTCTTGGAGAACTTTGATCAATCCCTTATCCTTAACTATACCACATATCCTATCCATAGCATCTAAAACGGGTATGTGATCTATATCGTTCCTAATCATCTCCCTCGCACATTTAGAAACGGAAGTTTGAGGATAGACATAAGCTGGATTCTTCATGAAGTTTTTAACAGCCTTCTTCGGAAGTTTCAATACGCTTATTTCAAAGAACTTTATTACATGATCCCTTATACCATCCCAACTCCAAGCATCATCTATATCACTTGAAGATGAATACTGGGTTTTTTCTATAAATTCTTCAATTAGGCTTTCGGTAAGCATTATTTTCTCATCAACCAAACCAACAAGTTTAGCATTAGAGTCTAAAACTGGACACAATTCTGATGAGCTCAATCTCATTATTTCCCCACAAACGTTTAAAGGTGTTCTATCCCATACACATACAACCTGATGACACATGTAATCCTTTACATGTTTTTCTATTTCCATCTCAGCAATCTTCTTTATTAGATCCCTCACAGTTAAAAATCCGACAAGCTTACCTCTCTCAACAACTGGAAGTCTTCTAAAAGGATTTTTGAGGAATATTTCTACAACTTTTTTAATAGAATCGCTTGGTTTTACAGTAATGGGATTTTCTGTCATTAACAAAGCTAACTGATCTTCTTCAACCTTCTTCAATAAGTCCTTAATTGTAACTATTCCAACCAATTTACCACTCTTAAGGACTGGAACCGCAGAAATCTTATGATTTTTCAAAACTTCAAGCACTTTATCTCTTGTATTTGGCAATTCTACATAGATAACATTCTTTGTCATAACATCTCTTACCTTCATGATCTCGCTGATGTTGTCTTGCATATAATATTTTTTCCAACACTCACTTCATTCTTGTCCTTATGGGCTTTGTAATTATTGGTTTTTCCTTTATCAAACCTTCGGGCTTGTAGTATAATATTAAGATTGCTACTATACCAAACAAAACGTATTCCAACCAAACAGCTTCAAAGGGAAGATGCAATGTACTCTTTATTTCATACTTATACGTTGTGAGCATAACCTTTGCAACAACAAAAGCAAAAACACCAGATAAGACACCTCTGTTATTTCCAAGACCACCTAAGAGAATCATTAAAAAGGGATAAAATGTCCATTCAACTCTGCTGAAAGAACTTGCTATAACATTAGCTGTATACATTGAATAGAGGGCACCAGATATAGAAGCAATGGCTGAACCTATTGCAACTGTCTTTACTCTCAAGACCATTATATCTCTTCCATATGATTTAACTACACTCTCATTTTCCCTCATAGCTCTCAATATTCTTCCATATGGTGTATTCAGAAGTTTTTCAGCAAATAGATATGTTACAACTAATGTGAAAAGAATTATGAGTGTAAAAATGTAAACTCTGTAAACTCCCGGAACAAATGCCAGTACATCTGGTGTTGAAACGCCATAATATCCCCCTATTATGTCTGGATTATAATAGCTTACCATAAATGTAACTTCACTTATCGCAAGTAGAGTTATGGCCAAATAATCCTCAGAAAGCTTGGCACTTGGCAATATGAAAATTGCACCAGTTATGTAACCCAAAATTCCAGCTATTACAATCGATAAAATGATCAATCCTATCCCGAAGTATGGATCGCTTGAAATTATTTCGTTAACCTCAGTCTTAACAATACCACTTGCCACTGCAAAGTTTCCAGAAATTCCAAACATTGCAATCAGCAATCTGTTCGTTATACCACCCACGGCTATAGCACCCATTAGAACAGCCAAAGCCCTTCCAAAGTTCGGAATTCCAGCATAACCATATTCGATGTTCAAGCTTATGGCAACTATTGAATAAAGTCCAAACCAAAGAAATATTTCTGTTAAGATATGCTCCCACGCCATTTGATCACCTTTCTCCACTTCACACTAACCAAACCTTTAGGAATTAATAGCAAAGTTATAACAAGTATTATCAAGGACACGACTTTACTGTAAACGAGTATACCCGTTCCAAATATAAGTGATAATGCATACGTTACAAGACTTTCCGAAAGTCCAACAATGTATCCACCAAGTAATGCTCCAACTATACTGCTTAAACCTCCAACTATACTTGCTGCAAATATTGAAACAATTATTATTGCACCAGTTGCTGGAACTATTTCCTGCTTGAAAGGTAGCAAGCAACCAGCCATACCAGACAATGCTCCAGATAAAAACCAAGAGAACAACCTTGTATGCTCGACATTTATACCCATTATCTCAGCCAGATCAGGATTTTCCATTGAAGCTCTCAGAGCAATTCCAAACTTAGTCTTGTATAGGAGAAAGAATAATCCTATCAATGTTAAAAGTATGACCAATGTAGAAACTATTAATATTGCCGAAATATTATAAATATGAAAGTCTAAATATGTAAATATATATTTTTTTGCAGGTTTTCCAGTCGAATATGTTAGATAATCGGAATATGCACCCAAAAAACCCAATAAAATTAGATCCCATGCTAAAGTAGCTATCATTAATGCAACTATAGTAGCTCCCTTTTTTATCAGTGGTTTTAGTATTGCAACGTAAGTTAAAATACCCAATAGACCTCCGAATATAAAGCCCAATGGAATGGATTGATAAGGATGAAGATTGAAAAATCTTAAGAATGTTAGAGCAATGTAAGATCCAAAAACGGCAAAAGATCCTTGTGCAAAGTTTGGAACTGACGTAGTTATATAAGTTAGCGTAAGACCCATAGCCAATAGGACAATTAGATTAGAATATATCACAGCCCCCTCTATCACGGCCATGTGCCAACCAAAATCAAACGAGTTATAAACTTTTTTAGACTTAGTAGCTAAAATTGTTGTAATACCAAATACAACAGATTTAGTTTATGAGGATTTAAAAACTAATCTAAAAGAATATCTGCTCAATCGAACCTTTACAAACCTTCTTTGCAATAATTATCTTTGTTCCCATCTCTTCATCTAAATGTACGACATTCTGAACTTTGAATCCCACTTCTTCGAGTTTGTTTAAGTATTCTTTAAAGCTTAGATCGTTTTTAAAAGTGTAAATCTTAATATCTTTCTCGATTCCTTCAAAATTCCAGAGATTCCACTCCAAATCGAGCAGAGAAATTTCTTTGTCATCTCTAAAAACCTGCTTGTTTATGTAAATTCCTCCCTCGTTTAGGCTTGAGTATATCTTCGAAATGAGGTAGGGATTTTTTCCTCCAGGATTGTAAGATGAAAATACAATATCGTAATTTTCCCCAATATCATCGCTAAAGAAGTTTCCAGCTATGACTTTAACCCTGTCGCACCCGAACTTTTCTATATATTCTTTAGTTTTCTCAACTACTGGAGGTAGGTCAAACACGTAAGCCTCTAACTCTGGATTGAGCTTCGCAAACGCTATAGCATACAAACCATGTCCACCTCCAAGATCGAGGAGTCTTCTTGCTTTTTTAAACTCTTGAAGACCTGAAACTATTTCGACAGTTTTCTGAATCTCTCCAAGCAGTGAACGCTGTGCAAGCGAATGAATAACTTTTTCTGCGAAAAACTTGTCCGGTTTTCGCTTGATTGCTCCCTTTTTCAGAATGTTTGTCAGATCCATCCACAAATCTACAGTTATCCTTGTACACTCCATGAAAACCTTCTGAGAGTAAAAAGAATCGCTTGTGAGTAGCTCCATACTCAATTTGGTGTTTACGAACTTACCGTCCACCTCAGATAACAGCTTAAGTTTGCAAAGAATCTTGCACAACAAGAGTAGTAGCTTTTTATCGCATTTAAGCTCTTTTGAAAGCTCATCTATCCCTTTTGGGACTTTCAGGGCATCGAAGACTCCCAATTCTAATGAGGACATCAACACGCTGTAAACCCTAATTCCGTTAAGAGATTCCTTGAGTAACTTATTAAAATAATCCAAATCTATATTTGGTATTTTTAACAGCTTCTCATCTATATTCATATATTGTCTTAAAAAGCAAGATATAAATAACAATTTCGACATAATTCATACATGTCTTGGAGAAGATTATTGTTACTTTTATTAGCATTGATAATATTAGCTGGATGCTCCGATGCTAAGATTGTTTGCACAACAACAGTACTAGCAAGTATAGTTGAGGATTTAACTGGGGAGAAGTGCGAAGTCATAGCCCCTCCAACCGTTTGTCCAGCACATTACGATATAAAACCGAGCGATGTCGAAAAGGTTAGAGAAGCTGATTTAATAATCTGTCACGGAATTGAGCCATGGGTAGATGAGCTTGTTAAGACCTCTGGAAAGAATATAACGGTTTTAAAGGTTCCGGGACCTTGGAACACTCCACAACTCCTAAGGGAAAAATACATAACGATTGCAGAAGAATTGGAAAAATTTGGCTACGACGTAAACCTTGAAAAGTGCTTGGAATCGATAAACAAAACTGAATCGTACTTGAAAGAGTTTGCCAAAGAGCACGGATTTGTGAATACACCAGTCGTGTGCATGCAGTGGCAAGAGAGCTTTGTGAAGTTCTTGGGTTTCAAGGTTTTGGCAACTTATCCCCCACCGGAAATGGTTTCTGCTAAGAAGTACGAGGAGATAATAGAGAAGGGAAAGGGATCAAAACTCGTAATAGACAACTTGCAGAGTGGAACTGAACTTGGAGAAAAGATAGCTAATGAGCTTGGCGCTGTCGAAGTTGCGATATCGAACTTTCCGATCGAAGGAAACGTTACAGAAATGATGGTGAAAAACGCAGAGAAGCTAGCAAAGGCGTTAGAGGAGGAAGAGGGAGGAAAGAAGACTCCGGGGTTTGAAGTTGCTATCGCTGTTTGTGGCTTGGCATCTGCTTTATGTTTAAGTTTGAGGAAGAGGAAATGAGGGTAAGTCTGAAAAATGTTTATGTAGCATACTCTGGAAGTAGAAAACCGACGATTAAGGACATTACCCTAAACCTTGACAGTGGAATCTATATTGTAACTGGCCCAAACGGTGCTGGGAAAACAACACTGTTAGAGACAATAATAGGCCTTCTAAAGCCTTACAGAGGAAAAGCCTATTTGCTCGGTGTGAACACAAAGAGCAGAAACATCTTTAGAGTAAGAAGAAGATGTAGCTATATTCCGCAGGATTTCATGAAACCTCCAACCGAAGCTTACACGGGTATGGATGTCATAAAGCTCGGCCTCGTTTTCAACAGAAATGGACTAAGCAATGTTACAGAACTTGCAAAGAAGTTGAACGCTTTAGATCTCCTAGAAAAGCCCTTCGGTAAGTTGAGCGGCGGTCAGCAGCAGAAGATCATGATAATAAGAGCTCTAGCAAGAGATCCCGAAGTACTTCTACTTGATGAACCGTTCTCGAGCCTCGACACTGAGTCAAAAGATGCATTGTGCGAGATTCTCGAAGGTTACAGGGATAGGCTTGTCGTGGTTGTTTCCCACAATACTTCCTCAATCAGGGAGATTGCGGACGGAGTTATAAGGATGGAGGAGGGACGGATCGTTGATATTTCTTGAATCCATCTTATCGGCTATATTGAGCAGTATTCTGATTGCTTCAGTCGGTTACTATGCTGAGAAGTTCAAAATAACAACTCTCAGCTTTTGTGTGGCTCATGCAGCTTTAGCAGGGGCATCGATAGGGCTGGTTTTGAGAGTTGATCCGACATACTCGGGAATGGTTTTAGCTGTAACTTCGGCAATCCTTCTTGG
>Ga0190312_1000569_pt1 | contig 11222 bp, 5 predicted proteins | sample 487007910_MG_FD_165046 | JGI IMG/M metagenome (GOLD analysis project Ga0190312, IMG submission 165046) | Hydrothermal vent sediment bacterial communities from Southern Trench, Guaymas Basin, Mexico - 4870-07-9-10_MG | ecosystem: Environmental > Aquatic > Marine > Hydrothermal vents > Sediment ... | reverse complement strand
AATATCTCTATCAAGGCTAGTTATTGAGAAGCCTCATTCTTCATTAAAGTATCTTGTAGTGATAACTACCTCTGCTTATACAAACGTGAAATAACATGTATGCTATTAGGGTATTACAGCCAACTATTATATTATCTATATATTGTCAACGGGCTCTCGCTATCATTTCAATGGTATCGGACCTGTATAAGTAGTGGAGACTGTATATAACAGCCTTATCTAATCCAGTTTGTAAGCACAGTCTCTACCATAGTTTCTCCATGTACTAGTACTAGGTTCTACGCTAGAGGTGAATACACTTACTCCACTATGTTTTTCCCCTTGTTGCCGTCTTAAAGTGTCAGTTTTCTGTTTTAATAGTGTCTATGGTCTAGGCTGTTTCAGATTTGATGATGCATTTAAATACTTTTGATTGCTTTGATTGCTTGGTGGGTGGTGTTTCGATGGTCCGTTGTGCGGTGAGGTTTGAGCCTTCAGATGAGGCCCTGTGGTGTTAGGCTCAACCGGGCCCCATGAGGTGGGGGGCTAAGCTAATGAACCTACACCAAGGGCTAACCCCCCACACGGAACTAAAAGTATTGAAAACAGTGTTTAGTAAAGACGAGTCTCCTGTTTTCATAGAACAATAGTTTTCTCTTGTATAAGGGTATCTTCTAGACAAAACTTACTCTATAGGATAGATTGTATTGGTCCTGCATGGTATAGCGATTACTCTACCATCCTTAACAATGATCTCAAAATCAACACCGTATGCCTTATAAAGATTTTCTCTAGTAAGAACCTCTCTAGGACTACCCTCAGCAACTACACGGTTATTTTTCATAAGAACTATTCTATCACTAAACATTGATGCTGTTAACGGGTTATGCATAGCCATTATAGCGGTATCAACTACTCTACTATGTACAAGTCTATACACTATACTGAGAACCCTAAGCTCATTAGATACGTCGAGATGTGCTGTAGGTTCATCGAGTAGTAGGATCTTTGCCTCTTGTATAAGAGCACGAGCTATGAGTACTAGCTGCAACTGTCCACCACTAACCTCAGCTACTGTTCTATCAGCTAGGTTTCTTATCCCTAGCTCCTCTAGTATCTCCATAGCTTTATCGTATTCGCTCTCAGAGGGTAGTGAGAACATTGAGTGATAGGGTGCACGACCCATTAGGACGAAGTCTAGTACACGGTAGGCAAATACGCTATGATGGATCTGTGGTACATAGCCAATTATCCTAGCTAGCTCCTTTACCCTATACGTATTGATCTCCCTGCCATCAATGTATATGGCTCCATGAGGCTTAAGTATCTTAAGTAAGCACTTTAGTAGAGTTGTTTTACCAGCACCATTAGGGCCTAGTATAGAGACTACTTCACCACAATGTATAGTAAGGCTTATGTCCTCAAGTGCCTTAACTCCATCATAACTATAGCTGACACCCTCTAGTCTAACAAGTACCTTACCCACTTTATCTCCAAACCCTCCCAGCTCTCCTAAGTAGGTAGATGAGGAGTGGAGCACCCATCAAAGTTGTTATGATACCAATAGGTATAACCTCTGTTGTAAGGCAGCGAGCTAGGTCGTCTGCTAAAACCATATACGCTCCTCCAAGGAAGACAGTGTAGAGTATAACGGATCGGTTGTCACACCCAGTAGTAAGTCTAATGATATGGGGTACAAGTAGACCTGCCCAGCCAATAACACCTGCATAAGCAACAGCTGAGGCTGTAGCAAGAGCACATAGGGATGCAAAGAATATTCTCTCAACAACAGGGTTTACACCAAGTGCGTGGGCTTCCTCATCACCAAGAGACAGTATGTTTATTCTCCAACGAGCGAGGACGAGTACGGCTATACAAGGGGTTATGACCATGAACATACGGGTTACATCACCCCATTGAGCAGCCTGCCCTATATCGCCCATGAGCCAGAATGTAATTGATGCAAGCCTATGTGGATCGGGTGTAAGGAATTTCACTAGAGACAATGCGGCTGAGAACAATGCATTAACGATAACGCCAGCTAGTACAAGGGAGACTATGGATCCATGCCCCCATCCCCATGCGATAGCAAGCACTATTATAAAGGCTAGGAGAGCAGAAGCCATTGCAACCAATTCTATAGGTACATAACCAGGTAGTAGAGCAATAGCTAATGCAGCACCAAATGCTGCACCCGATGTAATACCTAGTATATGTGGGCTTACAAGAGGGTTACGGAGCATACTCTGTAGTGAAGCACCAGATACAGATAATGATATACCTACGAGAGCAGCTGCTAGTACTCTCGGCAACCTATAGAGTAATACAATTCTCTGGACTGGATCAGGGGGGCTATGTATAAGTGAGGGTGCTATAGTATGCAGTATTGAACCAAATATATCATATGCTGATACAGGGTATCTTCCGAGAAATATGGAGAAGATTATAGAGGCTGGTAGTGAAAAAACAATGAGGGCTTTAACTAGGATGCTTTTATCCATACCTTAGCCGCCAGCTATATCTCTGAGTAGTTTATACCATACCATTTCATATAATACTCATTAGCTATATCTATAAAGTTTATATCACTGAACTCATCTGGATAAAGCTTCTGTGCAAGCCATAGCACGAAGAGAGAGCAGTCAACACCCCAGTGTTCATAGTAGGGCTCCCTATATACACGTCCATCTTGTACAGCCTTAATGCTCTGCCATAGCGGGTCATTAAGTATTGTTGACTCATTATAGCTCTTGGCATAGCACCATATGATTATAACATCTGGATTCCACCCAATAATGGTCTCTACATCAACCTCTACATAGGTTTTACTAGGTAGGTCCTTGGCAGCAACATTGATCCCTCCAGCAAGTACTATGAAGTCGTTAACAGTGCCTTTACCACCCTGTACCTTCGTGGGGTTACTCCATAGATAAAGCACTTTTGCCCGTTCCTCCTTAGGTATATCCTTTATACGTTCCTGGACAAGTCCTATGAGGTAGTCCATGTCATTTATTAGCTCTAGTGCACGATCCCTCATATCATATATTGATCCAAACATCCATATGAGCCTCTTAACATCATCTATACTATATAGCTCTACCTTGACAACAGGTATACCAAGGGTTTCTATCTCTTCAATAATATCTGGTTTATAAGGCCAGATAATCACTAGATCAGGGTTTAATGCTGTTAAATTCTCTATGTTTACTGAAAATGAGCTGCCGGGGCTAGGTATTTCAGTTATATTTGGATATGCTGTCTTGATGAGTATGGTTGTCTTAGCATATTTTGATACACCAACTAGTTTATCCATAGTACCGAATGCTAGCTCTGTTACATAGGATATGAAGTCTACCACACGCTCTGGTTTACGCGGTATCTTTACTGTATCATTAAGTGTATCAACTATTTCCTTCCACTCAATATTGTATAGGGCAAATGCCTGTCTTGGTATAGATAGGTCGTAGAAGCGGCTCAATAGATACTCCATATCACTTCTCCAGTCAATACCACTGTATATCTCTGGATAGAGTATTGATGCTATGTATTCTCTACCAATAATATCTCTTGGACCCCAGTCAAGGACACCTCCAATACTTGACCAGCACGGTACCACATAGACTTTTTTCTCAGTATATGCTCTAAGACCATGCCATCTCTCATCACCAGCTATGGCATCCAGTACACTCTGTATCTTTGATACTGAGGACGCTATTAAGATGACATCGGGATCCCATGTATATAGTGTTTCGAGGTCTATCTTAGGCCATTCCTCACCCGGATGTTCTCTCAGGGCAATGTTTATTGCACCAATATCCTCTAAGGTGACACCCCATGATGTATTAGCATATACACTTAGTTCTCCACTCTTGAGTATGCTTGAGCCAGAGATCATTACAACATGTAGTTTCTGGTCATCAGGTATTGTTGAGGCCCTGGCTTTTATCCCATTGTACCTTGTCTCTATGAAGTTCTTGAGCTCATTTGCTCTATCCTCTAAACCAGTTATTTTACCAAATATCTCAATAGCCTTTAGTTCATCATCAATACTCCTTATGAACAGCCCTATAACAGGTATACCCATGTTCTCTACCTGTTCTATGAGTTCATCAGCTTTACTGTAGCCGCAATCCATGATCACTGCATCGGGTTCAAGTGCTGTAAGTTCCTCTATGTTTACTCCCTTGAATATGCTTCCAATACTTGTTTTACTCCTAATACTATCTGGTAGATACTCGTCATATGCTACATAGCTACCTATACCTACGATACAGTCTCCAGCGCCAATAGCGTATAGTAGTTCAGCCCAATAGGATGATAATATAACTATTCTTTCAACTGGTTTCTCAAACTCAATCGTTTTTCCACGGAAATCAGTGACAGCTATTGCTGACTTTGCTGTAGTAGTTCCTGTTATAGATGGAGTTGACGTAGGTGTTAATGATGTAGGAGTTGTACTGGCTTCCTGGGGTGTAGATGTTGTTGGGGAGGTTTTAGGCGTTGATGTAGGTGTTGCTGGCGTTGTAGTAGTGGTTGGTTGAGTAGTTATGTATATGTATACTCCAGCAACTATGCCTATAGCTATTATTACAAGGATTATGATAAGGGATGTTCTAGCTAAAGCCCTGTATGTATTCATAGTAGCTGCACCTATTTACCATAGCTGGTGCACTACATGTTATATAGGTGGCGTAAACTAATAAATCTGGTGCACAATAATATATAGCTGGTGCACCTAGTTGGTTCCAAGAATAACATTCATTATAGGCTATAGCGGATCACTTATACCATTGCTTAAAAGTATTCTTGACAAACTCCAGGAGAAATACGCTTTTGAATATAGAATAGTAACTCCATATAGGCTATGTGATGAGGACCTAGAATATATTAAGGAAGCTAACACGATCTTTATCTACTCTCCTAAATTACCGGATAATTTTGATGAGGTTCTTCAGAAAATAATGGAGAAAACAAGGATAGTAGCTATTGATGAAAACCACTTAAACCTAAACAATGTTGATACATCACACTTTAACCTAGCTACAAAGTATCTTAAATATGGTGGTAAAGACAACCTATATTCACTTACTCTTCTCCTTCTAAAGATAGCTGGATACAATGATATATCCCTTTGTGAACCAAAGGAGATGCCTTGGCATGGAATATATCATCCAGACTATGGTGTATTCGATAATATTGAGGTATACCTAGCTAAATACCCATATAGGTCTAGACCTCTAGTTGGTATATTATTCTATAGGAGTGACTGGCTTTACGGAAGAACTGTTCTTGTTGATAAACTTGTTAAGGAATTTGAGAGACAAGGACTTGGTGTAATACCTGTATTTACATATGGGTTTAGAGATAGATTCCTTGGAACCCCACATACTGTTGATACCATCACCAAATTCTTCTTCATCAATGGAAAACCCTTTATTGATACCTTGGTGAATATCACATCATTCTACATACTGGATCATGGGAGAAGCAGTGGTTGGAGCAGTTTTAGTGAAGGTAAGGGCGTTAGTACCCTAAAACACCTTGATGTACCTATAATACAGTGTCCTATAACCTATAGTAAAACACCCGATGAATGGCTTGAGGATCCACGTGGAGTAGACTACATGACCATCGTCTACCGTATAGCTATGCCCGAGGTTGATGGAGCTATAGAGCCAGTTCTAGCTGCTGGTTCAAGAATTGATGGCGATGGTTATAAGAAGATACTGCCTATAGATAAGCATGTAGACTATATTGTACGTAGGGTAAAGAAGTGGATTCTACTTAGGAGGAAGAAGCCTTGTGAAAGAAGGATAGCTATAGTATTGATTAATCCACCGTGTAAGAGTCTTGAAGCCAATGTTGCTGTCGGTTTAGGGCTTGATGTTCCTGAGAGTGTTGTTAGATTCCTAAAGAAGCTCAGGGATCTGGGGTATAATGTTGGAGACTGCATCCCCCATGATGGAGAGGAACTTGTAAAACTTATCATGGAGCGTAAAGCCATTAGCGAGTTCCGGTGGACTTCTGTAGAAGAAATAGTTGCTCATGGTGGAGCACTTGATCTTGTCGGCCTAGATCAGTATCTTGAGTGGTTTAATGAGTTACCAGAGAATATTAGAGAAGCTATGGTTAAAGCATGGGGTGATCCAAGGAGTATTCTAGAGGAAAGCCGGAATAGGTCATTGGCTGGCATGGTGTATAATGGTAAATTCGTTGTACCCGGTCTTAGATTCGGTAATGTCATTGTACTGCTCCAGCCTAAGAGGGGATGTGCCGGCTCTAGATGTGATGGATATGTATGCAAGATTCTCCACGACCCCACAGTACCTCCTCCACACCAGTGGCTTGCTGTTTATAGGTGGATAACACGTGTCTTTAAAGCAGATGTAATGATACATTTTGGTACACATGGTTACCTAGAGTTCCTGCCCGGTAAACACACTGGTTTATCGTGGATGTGTTGGCCGGAGATAACTATTGATGATATACCTCATCTCTACGTCTATGTTGTATCTAATCCTATGGAGGGTGTTATGGCTAAGAGACGCGGTTATGCAGTAATAATTGATCATCTTTATCCAGTGCTAGCTAAAGCTGATGTGTTGAGTGAAGTTGATTCTCTATTGACACAGTATTCACATGCTAAATCCATGGAGGATTATGGTAGAGCATCCATTATTTACAAGCAACTCATTGAGAAAGCCGGGGAATACAATATACCATTGCCAGAGAATGCTAGTGGAGAACAAGTTGTTGAAGCCATACATAGGTATATACACATGATTAGGGACACGTATATCAACATGGGTTTACACGTACTTGGTTCACCGCCAAGTGATCCAGAGAGACTAGCTGAGTATGTTGTAGCAATAATGTCTTTTGACACCTACCGTACACACTCAATTAAGAGAGTCCTAGCTGAGTATCTTGGACTAGACTATAGGGTTCTAAAGGAGAAGCCTCTAGAGATAGGCAGGCCTTATGGAAAAACCTATAGAGAACTACTTGATATAGTCCACGGGATAGCTGTCAATACCTTTAAGGAGGTTATAGGATCTGGTAGAAAAGACTATAACTACATCATAGATGTTCTAAGGAAGGAATCCATCAAGTTTCTTGGCAGAGAACCCTGTTTTAATAAATCCATGGAGAGGGTTGTTGTAGAGACAATTAGATACGGGCTAGATGTTGTGGAATTGATTAGAAGGTGTAATAGAGAAGTAGACCAGCTGGTACATGGTGTTTCCGGAGGATATATTGAACCAGGTGCATCTGGTGCACTTACACGTGGAAAGATCGATGTATTGCCTACTGGTAGGAACTTCTACCTAATAGATCCACGTACACTGCCTACAAAGGCTGCATGGCTAGTTGGTAAGGAGACTGCTGAAAAGCTCCTAAGATACTATCTAGAGAAGCATGGCAGATATCCAGAGAGTGTTGGTGAGGTGTTGTGGAGTATTGATGCATACAAGGCTGATGGAGAAATGCTTGCCCAGATCCTCTACCTCCTTGGTGTTGAGCCTGTATGGGATGAGAATGGTGTTGTAAAGGATCTACAGATTATACCCTTAGAGAAGCTTAGCCGTCCAAGGATAGACGTTGTTGTCCGAATTAGCGGTATTGTCCGTGACACACTCCCTAACTATATAGAGTTAATTGATAAGGCTGTAGCCAGGGTTGTAGTGCTTGATGAACCACTTGAGATGAATTATGTAAAGAAGCATTACTTGGAGAATCTCGGAGAATTAATAAAACATGGAGTAGAGCCTGAGAGAGCGAGAAAGTTTGCAAGATACCGTGTCTATGGTGCACCGCCTGGAGCTTATGGTGTAGGGGTTAATCTTGCTGTAGAAGCATCTGCTTGGAAAACAGAGGAGGACTTGGCTAAGACATGGATACAGTGGAGTGGCTACGCATACTCTATTGACTCATATGGTGAGTCAGCCCATGAAGCTCTCATGTATTCTCTACGCAGCGTGGATATTGTTAATAGGGATCATGTTAGTGATGAACACGATATACTTAATTGTTGCTCCTACTTTGCCTACCATGGAGGCTTCTACAATACTGTCAAGGCATTAACTAAGAGGAGTGATGTAGAAGTAGTCTCTGTTGACACACGCAATACACTACATACAAATGTGTATTCAATGAACCTAGAGATCGAGCGTAGTGTAAGAACTAAGTTATTGAATAAGAAATGGATAGAGGAGATGAAGAACCATGGTTATCGTGGAGCAAGTGAGTTCCAGAGAAAAATACTCCACCTCTACGGATGGGCTTCAACAACAAGATTGGTCAAAGACTGGGTATTCAATGAGATTGCTGAAACCTATGTACTCGATGAAGAGATGAGGAAATGGTTTATAGAACACAATGTATGGGCTCTAGAAGAAATCACGAGGAGACTTATAGAGGCAGCTGTTAGAAATATCTGGAAACCACCAAAGGAGATCCTAGAGAAACTAAGAAAGATCTACTCAGAAATCGAGGGCATACTAGAGGACGGCATAACCATGCCAGCTGATATACAAGGGGGATCTATAGACATAGTAACACCAGAACAAGTAAAAACATGGTCTCAAGCCTTAGATAAGGTAGAAGCCATATGGAGTAAACTAGTATCTAGGAAAAATCGTTTCCCGTCCTAGGTTATTGGTGGTTTCTGTAGGGTGGTTCATCACGGTTTCTCTCTGCTAGAGGTGTATAAGCCCCTAGTAGAGGTAACCAAGTAACTACTATCATAGTAAAGCTTATAAGTATTAAAGAAAGTGTGAGGATAGGTAAGAAACTAGGATTAGATAGACATCTAGATTCAACATACACTATAGCAAAAAGAACACTAAAATACCTACAAAACCTTAAAAACCCACAAAGAGGAAACTGTTACTTACCCTTATGATAAATAGTTTCAAAATCTATTTTGTTTCCACACCTCTGGTTTCCTAGCAGCTCTTCTCCTTAATGCAATTCCTATTGGATACCCCTAGCACTGTCTTTGAATATATTTTGGGAAATAAAACGGGTGTACACAAGACATATATCTGTTGCACCTTATGTAATGTTATCTTGGTTGAAGTGGTGTGCAATGTATAGGAGGTTTGTATATCCATTTACAGCTATTGTTGGATTAGAGAAGGCTAAGAAGGCATTATTAGCAGTTGCTGTTAATCCATTAATTGGTGGTGTGCTTCTCCGTGGTGACAAGGGTACTGGTAAGACAACTCTTGTACGTGGATTAGCTAGTGTTCTTCCAGAGATTGAGGTGGTGGCTAATTGCCCATTTAACTGTAACCCATGCAATCCATTGGAGATGTGTGATAACTGTTATAGAAGGTGGAGCCATGGCGAGGAGTTATCTGTTGTTAAGAAGAAGATGAAGGTAATTGATCTACCGCTTAGTATTACACCTGACCGCCTTATTGGTACAATAGATGTTGAGAAAGCCTTGAGAGAGGGTGTAAAAGTACTTAAGCCCGGTATATTAGCTGAAGCTAACAGGAATATACTGTATATTGATGAAGTCAACCTACTTGATGACTACATAGCTGATCTAATCCTTGATGCAGCAGCATATGGATGGAATATTATTGAGAGAGAACATATATCATTCAAACATCCTGCACGATTCATCCTAATAGGTAGTATGAATCCAGAAGAGGGAGAACTACGTCCACAACTACTTGACCGATTTGGTCTTGTAGTGAATATCGGGGCTCCAATGGATCCTGATGCAAGAGCAGAGATTGCACGTAGAGTTGAGGAGTTTAGTGTAGATCCTCTAGGGTTTACCAAGAAATATGAGCCACTGGAGAAAGAGCTTAAGGAGAAAATCATTAGAGCACGGGAGCTTCTACCAAAAGTTGTGGTTGACGATGACTTATTAAAAATGCTTGCAAAAACACTTGTTGACCTAAAGATAAGGACTTGTCGTGCAGAAATAACAGTTGTTAAAACAGCCAAGGCCTTAGCAGCATTAAATGGTAGAACACATGTAACACTAAATGACATAAAGGAGGCTATGGAGCTAGCTCTACCACATAGGCTTGAACTTAAACCATTCCAACAACCACAGACACTGCCTAACATGGATCAATTTAAAAGAAAAAATGACAAAAGACAACCAGGACACAATCACATGCATCACCATAAACACCATAGCCGTGGCGACAACAGTTATCAAAGTAGAGCCGATGAACTAGGTCTTCAACCACGAGATAATCACCATAACAACTATAGTAGCATAGGTAATTCAGCAACAGTTATTCCGCCAGCAGATAATAAGCTAGGAGTATCTCTTGAACAACTTGAAAGTATTCACGAGAAAACAATGCATCACAGAGGTTCACGATACATCTATCAGACTCTTGTGAACAAACACTATGGTGTACCAATATCATATATATACCCTGTACCAAATCCTAGTGATATAGATGTTGCTGGTACACTAACCAATATGGTTGTAAACAGAGCTTCTATAAATGACCTAGTTAAACATGGTTTACTAGACGACGTTATTGCTGTAAAGATTAGGAGAAGCCGTGTACCCCAACTAGCCATTATAGCACTTGACACAAGTGGTAGTATGAATGTATTGAAGAGAATAGCTATTGCTAAGAGAATAGCATGGGAGATCCTTGAGAACTCGTATACTAGGAGAACATGGGTATCCCTAATAACATTCCGTGGAAACGGGGTAGACATATACATACCACCTACACGGAACTATGCAAAAGTACTTAATGTGCTGGAGAAGACTCCATCAGGAGGTAGAACGCCGTTGCCAGCAGCACTAGAGAGGGTTGTAGAAGTAGCTAGAAGTTTTAGATCGAAATATCCCTGCTCATATATAGAAACAATACTTATTACTGATGGAAAGGCGAATAAACCATTACATACAAGTGTTGAAGAAGAATTAAGGACCTACTCAGCTCTACTCTATAGAGAAAACATAGATCTCATAATATACGATACTAGATCGAGAGCCATAGAACCCTCTATATCATATATAGACCTAATATCCTCTATAACAAGAGCAAAAGTATATAAGATTAACTAGTTTACTTGCCTTATCATTAACTAGCTTTAGAAGGAAGACAATACTCAACCTACTATCTTAGCTTTGAGAGTAACTCTATATAGTCAAGTCTATGTAAGAGTATCTATAATATACCACATCTAACACCTGTTCATGGATGTATGTACTAGTGTATAAGGTGTTATTACTAATCCTATCATCC
>Ga0190312_1000568_pt1 | contig 11222 bp, 10 predicted proteins | sample 487007910_MG_FD_165046 | JGI IMG/M metagenome (GOLD analysis project Ga0190312, IMG submission 165046) | Hydrothermal vent sediment bacterial communities from Southern Trench, Guaymas Basin, Mexico - 4870-07-9-10_MG | ecosystem: Environmental > Aquatic > Marine > Hydrothermal vents > Sediment ... | reverse complement strand
ATTTATTATTATGAAATGAAAGAAAAGGTAGAGTATGCGTATTGCACACATTGCAGACACGCATCTCGGATACCGACAATACAACATTGAAGAGCGGGAGAATGACATTTATGATGCTTTCTGCGAGGCGATTGAGATTGCGTTGAAAGAGCGTGCTGAGGTTTTGATTCTCGCAGGCGACACTTTTGATTCGGCGACACCGCCGGTGAAGGCGTTGCATGTTTTCAAGGAAGCTCTCCGCAAAATAGACGGAAGGATGGAAGTGCTGACTGTTTTGGGCGACCACGACATGCCTCGTAGGCGAGGAATGCCACCGCATAAACTATTTGATGTGCGAGTGCTTGGCGTTCACGGCATTGAATGCACTGAAATCAACGGCATCCTCTTCGGCGGAATATCAAATCTCAAGGGCAGATACACCGCTGCTTTGAGGGGAGAGATGGCAAAATTTGAGAAAATCGCATCAAAATATAAGAAATCTGTGCTGATTGCGCATCAAGCAGTTGAAAAGTTCCTTCCTTTTGAGGGTGCTTATGAGTTAAGAGAGGGTGAATTGCCCGGAAATGTTTCTTATTATGCGTTTGGGCATGTCCATTCAAGACAAAGTATTCGCATAAATGATGGGATTTTCGCCTACGCAGGCTCCACTGAAATCATGCGAAAAGATGAGATTTCCACTTGGAAAAAGCGAGGAAAGGGATTTTACTTGGTGGATTTGGACTGTGAAGAGCCACTTTTGCACACGATTAATCTGAACATAAGACCGCAATTTGAGGAGGAGGTTGAAGCGGAAGCGTTAAATGAATTGCAAATTCCTGAGGGCGAAAAGCCTCCTATTTTACACCTAACAGTTGGAGGAAAGCACATAAATAGGCAAAAAGTGCTGGAAAATGTTGAAAAAATGCTTCGTGGAAGGGTCTTAACTTATAAAATTGCGTTTAAAGAGCGTGGTATTTCCCCTTCTACGCTTCCTGAAACCGTCAGAGGAGGCGGAGATGGCATCCTTCGTGAAATCTTCTCCTCTTTTCTCGGCGAAGAACTTGCGGAACTCGCCCTCTCTCTGCACAGAAACCTCTCAGCAGGCAATATTGAGGACGCAATTAAAACTGCGGAGGCGTTCTTTGAGGAAAAATTCAAGTGCGGCGCTTGCGAGGGAGATGCCAAGAGGACGCAGTCCGCAGAAAAGAGAGCGAGAGGGAGAGAAGTGGAGAAGCGGAAGCGGAAAGGCAGAAAGCGAGTGCGTGAGTGGATGTTCAAAATGTGGTGGTAGTAGGAGAGGCTGGGAGGGAAGCGGGGAGAGAGTTGTAAAAGTAGAAAAAGAAGCGGAACAGGGGAGGGAAATGAGGGGAAATGTTCATAGAAGAGTTGCATCTTGAGGACTTTCTATCGCATAAAGAGACGAAAATTCATTTTACGCAGGGTATGACTGCGATTGTAGGGGCGAATGGAGCGGGAAAGACATCCTTAATTGATGCAATTATATTCGCTTTGTTCAACGAGAAGGTCAGAGGCGAGAAAATGACGGACTTAATCAGGCGAGGTAGTAGCAGCGGAAAAGCAACCGTTTCGCTGAAATTCAGCGAAGGAGGTCGCAGATTCACACTTCGTAGGGAGCGAGGTCGTCGTGGCGGTGATGCCGAGCTTTTCAGGGAAGACGGCGAAGGTGGAGAAACGCTCATCGCAAGAGGTCAGAACGAGGTCTCTGAAGAAGTTCAACGCATTCTCGGCATGGACAAGGAGACCGCTTTGAACTCTGTTTTCGTGAGGCAGGGCGAAATAGCGCATTTAATTGACGCTTCACCTGCAGAACGCAAGAAAATCATCGGAAGGCTCATCGGTCTGGACAAATTGGAGAAAAGTTGGGAGAATATGCGTGAAGTTGAGCAGTATTTTGAGGAGAAAGCAAAAAAGTATGATGTGTTGAAGGCTCGTTTAGAGGAAAAAGAGGGGCAATTACGAAAAATAAATGAGGAATTGAAATCAGTGAGAGAGGAGAAGGAGGAAAATGAGAGGATAAGGGAGGGAATTCGGCGAGAATACGAGAGAGTTAAGCGTGAATACGAGGAGCAGAGGCGTCGGCGTGAGGCGTGGCAAAAGCTCTCTGAAGCGATAAAAGTGCTTTCTGAGCGTTTGAAGGCGGAATCTGCGGAGGTTCAGCGAGTTCAGCGAGAATTGGAAGAGGCGGAGAATGCGTTTGAGGAGATGCGTTCTTTAGAGCGAAAAGTGCAGAAATCGGAGATTTTGGAGGAATATGCGAGGATTCTTGCGGATATTGAGCGATTTTCTGCGGATTTAAAGCGTGAGCGGGAGGAGAGAGAGCGTGTTTTCTCGCTCACTGAGATGATTAAGCGTTCGGAGCATGCATACAAACGCTTCTCTGATGTCATTTCTGCGTTGAATACGCTGAAAGATGAGGAAAAAACGCTGAAAGAGCATGAAAGACGCTTTTTGGATGTTGAAGCGAAGAGGGAAGCGGCTCTCGCAACGCTCAAGAAATTGAACGCTGAAATTGAGCATCTCAGGGAGACAGCGATGCGTTTTTCACTCACGACCGTCTCTGCCAAGAAAGAGCGTTTGCACGCATTAGAGCGGGAATTGAGCGAGAAAGAGGAGAAATTGCAGGAACTTGTGAGCAAGAAAGGGCGCCTCAACGGAAGAATTTGCGAGATTGCAGAGAATATTCGCATTTTAGATGCGGAGAGCGAATGTCCTGTCTGCAAGCGTCCTCTTGAACGAGAACATAAGGAGCGTGTGAAGAGGGAATTTGAGGAAGAACGACGCAAACTACAGGAGGAAATTGAGCGTTCAGCGAGAGAAATCGCATCTACGCAAACGGAAATTGAGAGACTTCAGCGAGAAAGAGATGCTGTCCGCTCTCTTGAGATTGAGCGTTTAGAAAAATTAGAGGCGGAGGCGGAGGAAGTGAAGGAGCAGATGAAGGAATACGAGGCATCTCTTGCGGAGCTTTCGCCGAAAATTGAGCGTTTGCGAGGCGTTCAGGCGGAAATAGAGCGTTTAGAGGCGGAGAAAAGCGAGCTTGAAAAAGCATATCAGGAGCATATTGCATCAAAAAAGGCGTTAAGTGGGAGAAATTTAGAAGAAATTGAGCGTAGAATACGGGATTTGGAGGTCAAAATTCAGGATTTAGAGGCTAAAGCGGGGATGCTTGTTGAGAAAATGGGCTTTAAGCCTTCGGATGTGGAGGCTGCGTTGAAAGAAATGCGTTCAGCGAAGGAAAGGTATGAGTTTCTCTCTGCGAAGGCGTCTTTGAGGGAGCATTTGCAGAGGGAGCTCTCTGAGGCGAGGGAGCGCTTAAAGCACACGAAGAAGGAATTGGAGGAGAAGGAGCGAGAGAGAGAAGATTTAGGATTCTCACCCGAAAAGCACGATGAAATTGAGCGGGAATTTCGTGAGACGGAGCGGAAACTCACAGCGGTAGAATCCTCGTTGAATGAACTGCGGAAGCGAGAGGGTGCTTTGCTCGCTCAAATTGCTGAGATTTCCGCATCTTTGTCGGCGATGCGAAAGGAATTGGCGGAGTTGGAGCGACTTCGTGATTTCTTGCACGCTCTTCGCCGCATTCGTGATGCGTTCTCAAAGGACAGGAGCCAGCGGGTGTTAAGGGAGCGCCTCGCACCGCTCATTTCAGAATACACGAGAGAATTCCTTGAGTGCTTCAACCTTGAAATTTCAGATTGCGTGCTTGACGAGGACTTTGATGTCGTTGCGGTGAAAAAAGGCGGCGAAATCTCTGTGAAGGCGATGAGCGGTGGCGAGAAGGTCGCAGTCGCCATTTCATTGCGACTCGCTATCGCAAAGGCTCTCTCAGGTAAAATTACAACCGTAATCATGGACGAGCCGACGACGCACCTCGACGAAGAACGACGCAGAGAGCTCGTTGAAATCCTGAAAAACTTCTTCAAAGGTTCTTCCTCCATCCTTCCGCAAATGATTGTCGTGACGCACCATCGTGAGATTGAAGATGCTGCAGACAATCTAATTCTCATAGAAAATGTAGGCGGTGTCTCGCAAGTGAAGACAGTTTGAGAGCGGTAGTGCTTGAAAGGACTTGCGGCATTTATCTTTCTGTTGCTTGACCTTCACGCCGCAGGGAGGTAATTTATTTCTGATTAGTAGCGTCATCGGAGAGAAACAGAAGACAGAGGAGGCTTTGAGTGCTAAGTGAATGAAGGAGGAAATTGCTAAAGAGAGGAATAGGCAGGCAGAAATAAAAAGAAAGTATGGATTGAAGTCTCTTGATTATCTTATTGGAAAACTTGATGTTGAACTTGTGGAGCTTTATGAAAGGCAGGCGAAAGGAGAAAAAGTTGATTTACCAATTAGAAACAAGGAAGAGCAAAAGAAAAGGTATGAGATGGCAGAAAAAGAGCTTGAAAAAGAGATACAGCAGGAGCAGAGCCTCTCAATATCTATGCCAGAGCTTTTGACGGTAATTAGAGTTATTCCTGAGAGGAATGAAATAGTTGAGGATGAGGAGGTTGAGAGAATAGGGATGGAAGTAGCGATGGAATACGAGAGACAGCAGGGCAGAGTGCCAGAGGATCTCACAAAAGAGAATCTCGGTTTTGACATTCGCTCAAGGAGTAAAGATGAAATAAGATACATAGAGGTAAAGGCGAGGGCAGGAGAGGGAGATGTTGCTTTAACTCCAAATGAGTGGTTCAAGGCAAAAAGGTTCAGGGAGCAAATGCGGCAACGAATCCAACGCTATACATTATAAACAACCCAGCTGAAAGCCGCAAGAGAAAGTTGAAGTTGTGAGATTTGTCGTTCCTGCGGAGGAGTGGAAAGACAAAAAACAGGAGGTATGGAGGAAATGAAGGAAAAAATCAAAGAAGAAATTGAGAAAGTCTTAAGGGAAAATCGTTTAACTCTTAAAAGTGTAATACTATTTGGCTCACGAGCAAGAGGAAGTCATTTCTCAGAAAGTGATTGGGACATTCTCATTGTTTTAAAGGAGAATATTCACAGCTTTGGAAAAATGAGAATACGGTATGAAATCTACAGGGCACTTCATAAAAAATTCCGCAAATCTTCCTTTGATGTGTTTGTAAAATCGGAGCAGGAGTTTAATGAAGAGACATCTGTAATAAACACGATATCCAACGAAGCGACAAGAGAGGGTGTAATGCTATGACAGGAAAAGAGGATGTGATAAAGAGATGGATTCAGAAGGCAGAAGTTGACATTAAAACAGCGAAAATACTTATAGAATCTGAAGAACCACCAACTGAGTCTATTTGTTTCCATGCCCAACAGGCGGTTGAGAAGCTTCTTAAAGCATATTTGACATATATGGATACAAGAGCGGGAAAAACCCATGACATCGCGGCTTTGCTTGAAATGTGCATTGAGAAAGACAGAGAATTTGAAAATCTGAATACAGAAAAACTAGGGAATCTCACATTTTACGCTGTGGATGTAAGGTATCCCGAGACATTATATACACCTTCATTTGAGGAGGCACAAGAGGCTTTGGAATTGGCAGAGAAAGTTAGAACTTTTGTATTAAAAAAACTTGGGAGGGATGAAAGATAAACGCTTCATAGAGGAAAGTTTCTTCGTGAAGGAAGTAAGCGAGATTTCTGCAAAGGAGAAAAACATAAGGCATGGACACATATCAACCTTACATATATGGTGGGCGAGACGACCTTTAGCTTCGTCAAGAGCCACAAATTATGCTGCACTTATTTCCGCCCCTGAAGATTCAAAAATGCGGAGATGGCATGCTTCCTCAAAAATGAGAAAATGTGCAAATATTTATATAGGGTAATCATACCTTGCTACGACGGGAGGGGGGAGTTATGATGGAAGGAACAAAAGCAGTGGCGGGTATGAATATAAAACGTCTTGTGTTTGGAATCTGCGTGGCTTTTGTGCTACTTGGTGCTTTCGTGGATGTGAGTGTGGCGTCTGCAAAGACGATATATGTGCCTGACGATTATGAAAAGATTCAGTGGGCAGTTGATAATGCTTCAGCAGGAGATACGATTGTTGTTAGAGATGGAACTTATGTTGAAAATATAGATATAAACAAACCACATTTAACGATTAAGTCTGAGAATGGTTCCGCTAACTGCGTTGTTCAGGCTGCCAATTCAAATAATCACGTTTTCAATGTGAATGCAGATGGTGTTACCATCAAAGGCTTCACAGTGACCGGGGCTACTGGTTATTGGAAAGCTGGAATTTACCTCTATAAATCGAATAACTGGATAGAGAATGTAAACGCCTCGAACAGCTGGTATGGAATCTACCTCTACCATTCCAGCAACAACACCATAGCTAACAACAACATAAGCTCGAACAACGTGGATGGAATCTACCTTTACTATTCCAGTAGCAACATCATTGCTAACAATAACGTAAGCTCGAACAACTACCATGGAATCTACCTTTACTATTCCAGCAACAACACCATAGCTAACAACAACATAAGCTCGAACAACTACCATGGAATCTACCTCGACGATTCCTGCAACAACATCATAGCTAACAACACCGCCTCAAACAACTGCCATGATGGAATCCACCTTTGGGATTCCAACAACAACATCATAGCTAACAACACCGCCTCAAACAACTGCCATGATGGAATCCACCTTTGGGATTCCAACAACAACATCATAGCTAACAACACCGCCTCAAACAACGATGATGGAATCGATCTCACCGGGTCCAGCAACAACATCATAGCTAACAACACCTTCCATCTGAACGGTATGTTTGTGTTTAACTCTTACGACAACACAGTTACAAACAACACAGTGAATGGTAAGCTCCTTGTTTATCTTGAGAATGTGAACGATTACGTTGTTAAAGATGCTGGTCAGGTTATTGCGATAAACTCGAACAACATAACCATCAAAGACTTGAACATCTCCTATGCAAGCGTTGGCGTTGAATTCTGGAAAACAAGCAACAGCAAAATAATAAACAACACCGCCTCGAACAACGGGCATGGAATCCAGCTCTGGGAATCCAGCAACAACATCATTGCTAACAACATCGTAAGCTCAAACAACTACTATGGAATCCACCTCTACTATTCCAGCAGCAACATCATTGCTAACAACATCGTAAGCTCGAACAACGACTATGGAATCTACCTCTGGCGTTCCAGCAACAACATCATCTACCTCAACAACTTCATCGACAACACGGATAATGTTTATTCTTACTATTCAACAAACATATGGAACTCAACAGAAAAAATAACTTACACATACAACGGAAGTCAGTACACGAATTACTTAGGGAACTACTGGAGCGATTACAACGGAAGAGATGCGGATGGTGATGGTATAGACGATATTCCTTACAGCATAGATTCAGATAAGGACAATTATCCGCTGATGGAAAGGTTTGAGAACTATTTTGGAGGTGTAGAAGAGGAATATAATCCAAAGTTGTCAGTTCCTGATATTGCCCCATTACAAGAGAGTGGATATGTTGGCACTACTTTCCAATTTGTATTCAATGTAACAAACAAAGGAACTGCTGATGATATAATAGAGTTGTCTGCAACAGATACAGCATCTTGGCATCTTGAATTGTCAAAGACAAGCATTGCTTTATCTCCAGAGGAATCAGAGCGTGTTTATTTGAATGTAACCGCAAAAGATGTTGGAAATGATATTATTACTGTGAAGGCTGTATCAAAAAATGACAGGACAAAAAACGAAACAGCAAACTTCTTAATTTCTACAGAGAAAACTTTAGAAGGGAGAACTACAAATCCCCTGCTGTTGCAATTAGACTTAAGTAGAGAACCGAATCATGAAATTATCGCTCCTGATTATGCAAGAATTGTCGATAAATACGTTTACATTTCAGTATTCTTTGACTTAAATCTGACCACTTCATCTATAAGAGAGGTCACAATAGGGATAAAATCCAAAGAAACAGGAGAGAATGTTAATTTGACTTTCAAATTGCCTGACTTCTCCTCTCTAATTACTACAAACTTTCACATCTGGAGAGACGGATACAATTTTGTGAATTGGTGGGAGGGAAGCGAAGGTTATTGTTGGGGGATGTCCACTTCAAGCCTCTTTTTCCATCTTAAAAGATTGGATCTCCCAGACGAATACGAATACACATATCAAATTCCAAAAGATGAGGCGTCTCCAATAATAAGATACTTCCAAAAGAATGCGGAAAAAGATTTAGATGAGGAGAAACACGAGTGGAATTGGGGATTAGACTTGAAGCTCCACATAAATGAATCAAAGGAATACGAAAATTTAGTAATTTCCTTGAAATCTGGTAAACCTTCCTGCATAGTATTATGGGAATATTTACCGACTTTTCCATATGTAGCGCCTGATCCCAATTCCACTCATGCAGTAGTAGCATATAAAGTTGTTGAGGATGGAGACAAGGCATACATATACATTTATGATCCGAACTACCCATATAAATCGTCAGATGTAACCTCTTACAGAGTCTGTATATATAACAAAACAACCGAAGAATTCCACTATAAATGGGAAAGCGGAAAGGAGTTTTTGGCATTTTATTCCGTATCACCAAGTGAAATATATCTAACTAATGAGAAAAATGTTATATCTATTGACTGCCCGGTCAACGCCACAATCACCGACCAGTATGGCAGAATAATCGCAGACAAGGGCACAAACGAAATACCAAATGCGAGCATGCTCATAACAAATGAAATAAAGACATTCTATCTACCAGCAGACCTTACTTATTCTGTGGATATAGACGCTTATGACGCAGGCATATTCAACTTCACAAGGATTTCACCAGTCGGGAATGACATTTCGATGACGAAGTTTGAGGATATTTCCGTAACTGAAAGCACAAAAGCATCGGTTGAGATAGTTCCAAATGTTACGAATTATACGATGAGCATAGATTATAATGGTGATGGGCAGATAGATGAGGAAAAGAGTCCTGATGTGAGCGAGACGATAGTTATAATAGAAGAAAACATTTTTGACACGGGAGCGCCAGAAAATCCATATCCAAGTATCTCTGGCACGTTCAACGGCACGATTACGCCATATAAAACAATTATCGTGAAAAATCTCTATACTTATCCATGCAAAGGGACTGGCGGACATACTGAATATGTCAAAATATATAATGAATCGGGAACAATAGCAGAAGCGGAATGGAAAGGATATAAAGGAGATTGGCATAACATTACCTTCCCAAAGAATTTCACATTAGAAGGAGGAAAAACATACAATATAACGATAGTAACAGGCTCTTATCCGCAAATTCATCACACATCTTCACTTAAAACCGAAAATGGATGGATAAATTGCACTGAATTCATAGATGCAAACGGAAATAAATATAATGACTGGATTCCCGCTATTATGCTTTGGTCATGAAAAACAAAAGAGTTCATACCATGTCATATTGTGAGTGAGCTGTGAAGCTGAACAATGGGTAAAAAGCCCGAAAGTAAGTCCGTTAAAAGAGTAATTCACTCTAAAGAACTCAAGTTTTCAAGCAATCTTTTCAATTTCTTCTTTGCACGATTCAGCAGGAAATTCGCCCTTGAAACGACAAACTCAATATACTCGGCGGTGCAAAGCATCCTTCCACACGCGCAAAGTGGGACATCCATCCTTTCAGTGCTTAAAATTTCAACGACGAAATTCCTTAACGATTTCAAATTGCTGTATTTGAAGCCTGAAGCGTATGCAACTTTCAGCATCTCCTCCGCTGAACGCAAGTCCCTGCATGCAACATGTATGATTGGCGGTTGCTCAATCAGCCAGATTTCCTCTCGCTCTCCACTCGCCTCTCCACTCGCAGCAGAGCATCCTGCATTCCTCCCTTGCATTGAGGCATTTTCAAGTGCAAGAAGGACTTCCGCAGAGGAGACGGGGCGATGCCATTTTGCGATGAACTCCGCTTCCCGTTTAGAGCCTGCGTGCGGAATTTTCAGCAGCACAATCCTGCCAGAGCAGCTGCTCGTCGTGAAGAAATTCTCAAGCCTGTTTATTCGCTCCAAGATTTCAACGATGTCTGCATCCGCTCCTCTCTCTGCGAGACGCTCCAACGCCCTCCTCTTCCGCTCCTCAAATGTCATTGCTCCTCTTCTGCCTCTCTTCTGCTCCTCTTCTCCTCTACCCCTCTCTCTACTCCTCTGTTCCCTCACCGCAGACCACACGAGTGCGAGGACAGGGGAGAAGGGAAGCAAGGAAAACCTGGGAAAAAAGCGAAAGTTATTTAATAGAAAGCGGTAAGCGTAAAATATGCTTCCGATGCAGGAAGTGTTTCTTGCCATCGGCATGACGATTGCATGCACGATTCTACTCAGCCTTTACCGTGCTGTTTTAGGGCCGGGCGTGTTCAACCGAGCGGCAGCGGTGAATGTCATCGGCACAAAGGTCGTTGTCCTCTTGGTCATCGTCGGCTACATTTTTGAGAGACCGATGTTCGTGGATATTGCAATCGCATACGCCGCCCTCAACTTTATCGGAACGCTCCTCATGTCTAAATACTTGGAGCGAGGGGAGGTGTGTTCGCCTTGATTGAAACAGTGGTAGATGTGCTGACAACCGCATTTCTCATTTTTGGTGCATTTTTCATGGTAACAGGTGCAATTGGACTGCTCAGATTCCCAGATTTCTACACGAGATTGCACGCAACTGGGAAGTGCGACACGCTCGGAGAGGTTGCTATTCTCTTCGGATGCATGATTTACAGCGCTTATCACGGCATGCCTTTCGTCGTTTTCAAACTTCTTTGCATCATCCTTTTCTTCTTCATCGCAAACCCTACAGGCACTCACGCAATAATGAAAGCAGCATACAAAACAGGCGTGAAGCCCTGGCGTGTCGGTGAGGAGAGGAGGTAGAAAAGGAGGTGATTGAATTCCCGTGAGCGGTGAGCATTGCGATGCAAGTAGCATTTGTGAGCAAGCGATGGAGGTGAAAGAGGGAGATGAATCGTAAGGATTTCCTTTCTGTTGTGGTGACCTTTCTTATTATGTATGTGTTTTGGCTTCTTCTTTCCGCATGTATCGGCTCACATCACGGCATTGACTACATTCGTGTCGTCGGTGGTCTCATTTGTGCGGGCATCGTCACCGCTTTCTCGCACAAACATCGCCTTCTTTTCACAGGAAAGGAGGAGAAAGTGCTTACAAAAGCATACAGATTCATTTTTTATGTTCCTTGGTTGCTTTGGCAGATAATTCTTGCGAACTTTGATGT
>Ga0190312_1000564_pt1 | contig 11279 bp, 11 predicted proteins | sample 487007910_MG_FD_165046 | JGI IMG/M metagenome (GOLD analysis project Ga0190312, IMG submission 165046) | Hydrothermal vent sediment bacterial communities from Southern Trench, Guaymas Basin, Mexico - 4870-07-9-10_MG | ecosystem: Environmental > Aquatic > Marine > Hydrothermal vents > Sediment ... | reverse complement strand
TGGCCGTAGTCCGCGCTCTCGCGGAGGCCTGTGGCCCGAGCGGCCGCTACGTGCACCTGGGCGCCACGAGCTCCGACATCTTGGATACGGCTTTGGCCCTGCAGCTCAAGGAGGCGCTGGACATCCTTGAGGACCGCCTATCGGAGCTCATCGCCCTCCTGGCCCGCCTGGCAGAGCGCTACAAGAGGTTAGTCATGGTGGGCCGCACGCACGGGCAGCACGCTCTCCCCATCACGCTGGGCTTCAAGCTGGCCGTCTGGGCAGCCGAGCTCTTCAGGCACCTCCAGCGCCTTGAGGGCTGCCGGGAGCGCGTCCTCGTGGGCAAGATGAGCGGGGCGGTGGGCACGATGGCCGGCCTCGGCCCGAGGGCGCTTGAGGTGCAGGAGCGCGTGATGGCCATCCTCGGCCTGAGGCCAGCCGAGATCTCCACGCAGATCGTGCAGCGCGACCGCCTGGCGGAGCTCATCTGCCTCCTGGCCATCCTGGCCAGCTCGCTGGACCACATGGCCACGGAGATAAGGGAACTCCAGCGCACGGAGATAGGCGAGCTGGCCGAGCCCTTTGACGAGCGGGCGCAGGTGGGCTCCTCCACCATGCCCCACAAGCAGAACCCCATCACCTGCGAGCGGATCTGCGGGCTGGCCAAGGTCGTCCGCGGCCTGGTGGTGCCAGCCCTGGAGGACGTGCCCACCTGGCACGAGCGCGATTTAACGCAATCATCGGCCGAGCGGTTCCTCGTGCCAGAGGCCCTGATCCTCGTGGACTACATGCTCTACCTCATGATCAGGGTGCTGTCGGGCCTGAGGGTGAGGCCGGAGCGCATGGCCCAGAACCTGGCGCTCACCAAGGGGCTCATCATGTCCGAGGCCCTCATGCTTGAGCTGGCGAGGCGCGGCCTGGCCAGGGACGAGGCCTACAGGCTGGTGAGGGAGCTGGCCCTGAGGTCGCTCAAGTCGGGGCAGCCCTTCCTAGAGGTCGTGAGGCAGGAGGAGCGCATCACGCGCCTGATAGGGCCAGAGGAGCTTGAGGAGCTCCTGAGGCCAGAGCGCTACCTGGGGAAGGCAGAGGAGCTCGTGGAGCGCGTGATCTCGCTCGTGGCAGGGCACCCGAAGGTGAGCCAGCACCTAGGGGGCCAGGAGGAGCGTTAGGCGAGCACGGGAAAGCCTTATTATCCTCCCCGAGGCCAGCCATAGCTCGGAGCCGGGGTGGCCGAGTGGCACAGGCGGCGGGCTGCAGACCCGCTTACCCGGGTTCGAATCCCGGCCCCGGCTCCAAGCAGGCCCTAGCACATCTCCTCCATCGCTGAGGGAGCTTCAGGGATGGCCATGCCAGGGCACGGGCTCACCCGGATGCCGAACACCACGCGCCTGAAGAAGCCCACCTTGATCTTCAGCTCCAGGTCCACCGTGAACTCCCACCTAGATATCACCTGGGGGCACCCTCTTGGACACGTGATTAAGGCTTATCGATGGCTATCCGGCCTCTCAGCGTCCTTACTCTACATCTACCCTCGGTGCTAGCCAGTAGACTAGCGTGGCTTCGTAGGGTAGCCTAAGCTCCAACTTTAGTGGCTTATCCGTAGTTAGCTTGATCTCCACCACGTTGGCTAGGCCATCCCTGCCCTAGGGGGCTTAGCCGAGTAGTCAGCAACATAGACAGCCTCAGCAGGCTCTAACCGCTTCTAGTAAGATTTATAAATAGGCGTTAAGTAGATTACTCTCCGGCGGAGGGGAGCGTAGATGAGCCCAAGCCCTGTGAAAAAGGCCTATATCGCCATCGCCATAGCCATATTAGTAATCGCTGTGATCGGCGGCTACTATGCCTACATAGCTACTCGCCCAAAGTACCGCGAGATGCTGGTCATCGGCACAACAGATAGGATCACAACCCTCGACCCCGCTAAAGCCTACGATTTCTACACATGGGAGGTCTTCCAGAACATAGGAGAGGGGCTGCTGAAGTACGAGCCAGGGACGCTAAAGATAGTGCCCGGCCTAGCCGAGAGATACGAGGTCTCTGAGGATGGCAAGGTCTATACGTTCTACCTGAGAAAAGGCCTCAAGTTCACCGACGGCACGCCTTTCAATGCCACCGTGGTGAAGTGGTCCATAGACAGGCAGTTCCACCTTAGAGGCGATCCCTCTTGGCTGGTTACGGAGTTCGTGGACCACGTAGAGGTTGTAGACGAGTACACCGTGAAGTTCTATCTTAGGAAGCCGGTCTCCTACTTCCCAGCCCTAGTAGCCACCGTGCCGTACTTCCCGATAAGCCCGAAGGCCTGGCCGTGGGATGAGTTTAAGGACGCCACCGTGGGCATAGGCCCTTACAAGATAATTCGCTGGGAGAGAGACGTCGAGCTCCGACTGGAGGCTAACCCCGATTACTACGGTCCCAAGCCTAAGACCAAGTACATCGTGGTGCGATTCTACAAGGACGCTCCCGCCCTAAGGCTGGCCCTGGAGACGGGCGAGATCGATATAGCTTGGAGAACCCTGATGCCCACTGACTACGTGGACTTCAAGAAGATGTCTGAGAAGTACACGGTGGTAGAGGCCCCAGGGCCTTACATCAGGTACTTAGTCCTGAGGTGCAATCAGCCGCCCTTCAATGACGTGAGGTTGAGGAGAGCTATAGCTGCTGCTGTGGACAGGTGGAGGATCTGTAGTGATGTATTCCTGAACACCACCGAGCCCCTCTATAGCATGATACCCAAGGGGATGTGGAGCCACAAAGACGTCTTCTTGGACAAGTACGGCGAGCATAACATAACCTTAGCTAGGAAGTTACTTACAGAAGCGGGCTACAGCGAGACGAACAAGCTCAAGATAGAGCTCTGGTACACGCCAGCCCACTATGGCCCAACCGAGGCTGATGTGGCGGCCTTGATCAAGGACGCACTTGAGGAAACCGGCATGATAGAGGTGACCCTTAGGTCCGCAGAGTGGAGCACGTACGTAGACTACATAACTAAGGGCGTCATGCCCATCTTCCTGCTAGGCTGGTACCCGGACTACGTGGACCCAGATGACTACACCACGCCCTTCCTGCACTCTAAATACTGCTGGGCGCTGGGCGTCTTTTACAACAACTCGCGGATGGACAGCCTACTTGAGCAGGCCATGGTAGCGCCTACCACCGAGAAGAGAGCGGCGCTCTACGAAGAGGTACAGGAACTAATGGCAGACGAGGCACCGGTTATCCCGCTGTTCCAGGGCAGGCTGATCGTCGTGGCCAAGAAAGGAGTCGAGGGCATCGTCTTAGACGCTACTATGATATTCAGGTACTACCTGCTCTACGCCGTGGCCTAAGAATAGCTAAACTTTAAATAACCCCCTCCTGTTTTTGTCCTCTGGCATGAGCTCCCTCAGGGTGTACATCGCCAGCAGGCTCTTAACAGCTATACCTATGGTTCTTATACTCCTTACGGTCGTCTTCGTCGTCCTCAGGATACTGCCAGGCGACCCAGTAGTGGCCATAGTAGGCGGCCATGCCCCGCCTGAGGTAATTGAGACCCTCAGGAGGCGGCTGGGCCTAGATAAGCCTCTTCACTTACAATACCTTGACTATCTATGGAAACTCATGCGTGGTGACCTCGGGAAATCCCTGATATGGGGACAAAGGCCAGTAATAGATGAGCTGATGGAACGCTTCCCGGCTACGTTGGAGCTCAGTATATTCTCCTTCATAATAGCAGTTCTGATAGGGATATTCACGGGCGTCAAGTCGGCTCGTAACTTCGGCAAGCCCATAGACCATGCCATAAGGGTGTACGGCATAGTCACGTACGCCCTCTTTATACCTTGGTTCGGCATGATGTTACAGTTCATCTTCGGCGTTTACCTACGTTGGCTTCCAATAAGTGGGAGAGCTGACCCCTTCATGGAGCCCGAGAGGATAACAGGCCTCTACGTGTTGGACAGCATACTGACCTTGGACTTCCCGGCCTTGATAAGCGCCCTAAGGCACTTAGTGCTGCCTTCAATAACCCTAGGCATTTACATATCCGGTATATTCACGCGTATAGTGAGGTCCCACATGATAGAGGTTCTCAGGATGGACTACATAAGAGCCGCTAGAGCCAGGGGCATCCCGGAAGGCAGGGTAGTCTATAGGCACGCCCTGAAGAACGCCTTTGTCCCCCTCTTGACCATGATGGGTCTTCAATTCGCCCTCCTCCTCGCCGGTGCTGTATTAACTGAAACTACCTTCTCTTGGCCCGGAATGGGCACCTACCTGCTTGAGAGAATACTTTACAGAGACTTCCCCGCGGTTCAAGGAGCGATAGTTTTCATAGCCATCATCATCATACTGATAAACCTCCTAGTGGACATCACCTACGCCTACCTGGATCCAAGGATAAGGCTGAGGTGATACAGTATGGCCCGGTTCGAACTCACCATCTCCAGACATATCGCGAGGTTCTTCGCACGGCGCGCTAAGTGGGGGGCCGAACACTATATAACGGCTACTGGCGCTATTCTGGTAAGCACTATAATCATTATGGCCATCTTCGCGCCTTGGATAGCGCCTTACGATCCTATTAGGCCGGTGGGAGATCCTCTAACCCCACCGTGCAGAGAATATATCTTCGGGACTGATAGCATAGGCAGAGACGTCTTCAGCAGGATCGTCTATGGATCTAGGATAGCACTGCAGATCATGATACTTGCCGCTATGATGTCACTGGCGGTGGGCTTACCCCTGGGTCTTATATCCGGCTACGTAGGGGGCCCACTAGATAGAGCTCTCTCCCTGATCATGGATAGCCTATACGCTTTCCCCGGCCTCATACTTGCTATAGCCATAGCTTACGCCTTAGGCCCGGGCGTCATAAATATCTCAGCCTCGATAGCCGTTATCTATATTCCCACCTATTTCAGGATGATAAGAGCCGAGGTGCTTTCCGTGAGAGAAAGTCTTTACGTAGAAGCGGCTAAGGGCCTGGGCGCTGATACCAAGACTATATTATTCAAGTATGTCCTACCTAATGTGTTGCCCTCCGTGCCCGTGGTGTTCTCTCTGAATGCCGCTGACGCTATATTAACTGAGGCTGGCCTAAGCTTCTTAGGCCTTGGATTACCCGCACCTACCCCAGACTGGGGGTTTGATCTAAGGAGTGGTTACCTTTACATGCCTGCTGGCTACTGGTGGATAGCCACATTTTCTGGTCTCATGATAGTGCTGTCCACGTTAGGCTTTAGCCTGCTGGGCGAGGGCATAAATGAGATACTAAACCCGCGCTTAGAGAGGTGATATAGTGATGAGCGCCCCCCTATTGGATATAAGAGGCCTCAAGGTGTACTACTTCGCTCGGAGGGGCACTGTGAGGGCTGTAGACAATGTAAGTCTTAAGCTGACTAAAGGCGAGTCCTTAGGCCTGGTAGGGGAATCTGGTTGCGGTAAGTCCACACTCGGTTTAGCCATACTTAGGCTAGTACCCGAGCCGGGCAGAATAGTAGCTGGCAGCGTAATATTTGACGGCCTAGATCTAACTAAACTATCTGAGGAAGATATGAGGCGTATTAGGGGAAGCAGGATAGCTATGGTATTCCAAGACCCGATGACTTCCTTGAATCCCCTTATGAAGATAGGAGAGCAATTAACCGAGACCTTAATGGTTCACGGAGAAGCAGACAAGGAAGTAGCTAAGGAGAAGGCTATATCGATTCTGAGCGACGTAGGAATAGGTCCTGAGAGATTTAATGACTATCCGCATCAACTTTCTGGTGGCATGAGGCAGAGAGTGATGATAGCGATGGCTCTCATCCTTAAGCCTGATCTGGTAATAGCCGATGAGCCTACTACGGCTTTGGACGTAGTAACACAAGCGCAGATAATAGATCTCATGAAAGACTTAAAGGAGAAATACAAGATGAGCTTAATATTCATATCCCACGACATAAGCTTGGTCTCCGAGGTAGCGGACAGAATGGCCGTAATGTACGCTGGACAGGTGGTGGAGCTGGGGGACGTCCTCTCCATATTCGATGAGCCTCTTCATCCTTACACAAAAGCCTTGCTAGAAGCGATTCCGAACATAGAGCTCGCTGATCAGAAGTTGGTCTACATACCTGGCTCGCCGCCTGACCTGGTATCGCCTCCGCCCGGTTGCCGTTTTCATCCTAGGTGCCCGTTCGCCACAGATAAATGTAAAGTAGAGGAGCCCGAGATGATAGAGGTAAGGCCCGGCCGTTGGGTTAAGTGCTTCAGATACGGGTGATGAGCGTGAGTGAGGTAATACTAGAGGTAAAGGATTTGAGGAAGTACTTTCCGGTTCAACGTAGCTTCTTAGAGAGGCTTTTGGCCCGGAGGCTAGATTACGTTAGGGCTGTAGATGGCGTAAGCTTCAGTGTAAGGCGCGGTGGTGTATTTACATTAGCTGGTGAAACGGGCTGCGGTAAAACCACGACGGGTAGGTTAGTGGCCCGGCTCATAGAGCCCACGAGCGGGAAAATCGTCTTTGAGGGAAGGGAAATAACACATCTCAAGGGTAAGGAACTGAAGCCTATTAGGAGGAAGATACAGATGATATTCCAGGATCCATATGCCTCTCTAAACCCTCGGATGAGAATAGGAGACGCGATAGGCCACCCTCTTGAGATACATGGCATAGCCACAGGGAAAGAAAAAGAAGAGCTTACAAAAGAAATGCTTAAGAGAGTAGGTCTTACGCCCGTGGAGAAATTTTACAAAGCCTATCCGCACCAGCTAAGCGGTGGGGAAAGGCAAAGAGCGGTTATAGCTAGAGCCATGATACTAAAACCCGACTTCGTAATCGCAGATGAGCCGGTCTCTATGATCGACGTCTCCCTTAGGGCTAGGATACTCGAGCTCATGATGGAGCTCAAGGAGGAGCTAGGTGTTACCTATTTGTTCATAACTCATGACCTAGCGGTAGCTAAATACGTTTCAGACGTCATCGCCATCATGTATCTTGGCAAGCTAGTAGAGATCGCCCCGACAGGCGAGCTTTTCTCCGACCCGACGCACCCCTACACTCAAGCTCTATTGTCAGCTATACCAGTACCTAACCCAAGAGCCAAGAGAGCGCGTATAGCATTAAGGGGGGAGGTGCCGAGTCCCATAAACCCTCCGCCCGGTTGCCGTTTTCATCCTAGGTGCCCGTTCGCCACAGATAAATGTAAAGTAGAGGAGCCCGAGATGATAGAAATAGGGCGAGGACATTATGTAGCCTGTCACTTAATAGGTTGACTTACGTAGTTAATCTACGTAGCGGCCACGCCCCAAGGCTGTGCAGGAAAAAGGGCTGGGGTGGGCGCTGGGAAGGCTAGCGCTTCCTCAGCTCCTCGTAGAGCCTCCTGGCGAAGGCTGGCACCTCCTCGTGGAGCTCCTCCGGCAGCACGCTCATGGCCGTCATGAGGAGGCGCGTGAGCCGGGCCCTCATGTCGCCCGGGAGCTCATACCAGCGCGCGTAGATGGTCCGCCAATCCTGCTTCCTCAGGGCCTCTAGGATGCGGGCATACCGCTCCGACATGCCTTCACCCACCTCCGGCCTTCTCCTCCATGGCCTCCAACATGGCCTCCGCCAGCACCTTCTCCAGGTCCTTTATGGCGTCCTCGGCCACGGCTATGTGCTTGGGCACGCTGTAGCGCCTGAAGACGCTCTCGGCTATATCGACCGAGAAGAAGCCGAAGAACACGGTCTTCATCAGGTCCCCGCCCTTCTGGATGATGCCCAGCTGGAGGCCCGTGAAGGTGGCGAAGACGCCTATGATGAGCTCCGCCAGCGCGTGGCCCCAGGTGGTCGGGTAGCCAGAGCCCCTGATGCGCTGGAAGGCCCAGCGCACCACCACGCCGGCCATGCTGGCCAGAACCGTGATGGCCGTCGAGATGGCCTCGGCCACCTCCGGGAGAGGCACCGACAACCCTTGCCACCGAATGAGGATTCATCAACTAAGGTTATAAGACTTTGGGGCAGGGGATAATGATGATGGAGGAATGCGAAATAACCTCGCATCTAGCCAAGAGGCCCCCGCCAAGGTAGGCTGCTGAGTGTGCCTCCGCGCCCACAAGGTTTTAATCCGGGCTGGCGTCCATCATCACGGCCGAGCGTGCTGGCGCATGCTGGTCCGCGAGTTCGAGGTCCACGACTTCGGGCCGATAAGAGAGGGGCGCGTGGAGATAGGCGATCTCACCCTGCTGATAGGCCCGCAGAACAGCGGGAAGACCTACCTGTCCATGCTCCTTTATACTCTCTCGGAACTCGGCGACCATATTACTGATATTATTATAGACGAGATAGCTAAAGTCGTCTTCTCATACGGCCGTGGAATAAGAGGTCGCTCAGCACACGATGTCGTTCGCGAATTGGCTCTAAAACATTTAGATGAGATAAAGGAACGCGTGATACGTGCCATAAAGGAGTCTAGTCAGCGTTTCATGACGTCTGAGCTAAGGGCCTGCTTCCTAGCTTATGACCTAAGAACGTTGGTAAGAAAAAGTGCCGAAAAAGCACGTGTGCTCTGCATCTATGGACTTGACAAACAAGAATTCCGCATCGATATGAGCATTAGCCATGAGGTTGCTGTTGAAAATATCAAGCTAAGCGAGGGACTGTTAAGGGATTTCATAGTGCAGTTCTTCGGAAACAAAGAACGTCCTCCGGCCCGTGCACTTTACGTGCCCGCGGACAGACTTGCTATTATATCGTCTCTCTCCAGTTACATCTCATTACTCTTAGATATACACAGGCACATTTTTGAGCGAGCATCAGCAGCGGAGATATTAAGACAAGTAGGTTTTGGCGTGCGGAAGCCCTTATTAGATTATATAAAGATCGTTGATCTAGCCATTAAGGGAGCGCGCCTTCCGGTCGAGACCGAATTATCCGGCTCTGTGCTAGGTATCGGTAGCTTCTCGGTTGAAAAAGGACGTATCTGGTATGAAGATCATCGTGGTGTCAAGATACCGATAGAGCTGGCCTCTTCAGGCATAGCTCAGCTCATAGGCATAATACTCCCTCTCTCCGCCATCTTGTCGCCTTCTTTTCCGCTCATATTATTTTACGGCGCCTATGACATGGTCATCATAGAGGAGCCCGAGGTCAATCTCCACGCGGACCTGCACATAGAGGTGGCCCGCTTCTTGGCCGACCTGTCGCGCCGCCTGAAGGTGTTCATCACCACACACAGCCACTACGTGCTGGCCGAGCTGAGCAACCTCTTGGTCTCGGGCGAGCTGAAGGGCCTGAAGGCCTACTTCGTGGACCCGGAGACGGGCCTGATAGAGCCCCTGGCCGTGGACGAGAGGGAGGGCGTGGAGCTCCCCAGGAGCATAGAGAGGGCCTTAAGCTCCCTGGCCGAGGAGGCCTTGCGATCGCTTAAGGGAGCCTACCCCGGCTGAGGGGGGTTCTGATGCCCGATGAGGTCTTCAGCCCCGAGCTGGAGTTCGGGAGCGGCTGCGATCTCGCCATCGTTAGTCATCAGCAGAGGACCGTCCTCCTGGTCGAGGTGAAGAGGAGCAGCCTGAGCTGGAGTGATACACAGAAGGCAATACGGCAGCTCGGCGAGAGCGAGGACCGCCTGAGAACTCGCTACTCTGGCTATAGGTTTGAGAAGTCCCTGGTGCACGATAAGGGGAGGGGCTGCTCCACATATGCTATGGCCGTGCCCCTGTTGGAGAGCGCGGGCGTCAGGTATCTGAACACGGCGCATAGCAAGAAGGCGAAGCGCCTTCGGAACCTGTATTTGAGGATGAGAAGAAGGCGAGAAAAAGAGGGCTCTAAACCTGGGGCCTAAGCGCTCCTAGCGGCCAGGTCGGCCTCCGTCAGGAGGGCCTTGCCAGCCCTGAGGTTCGCCACCAGGTGCCTGCACTCGTGGCAGTAGCTCATGAGGTGCTTGACCTCGTCCAGCAGGCGCTCGTAGACGCGGCCCGCGCGCTCCAGGAGCCTGTTGAGGCAGGCCTCCACCTGCTTGTTCGTGGCGAAGGGGCGGCCGCAGTTAGCGCAGCGCCTGAGCGGGACCTCTATGCCCTTCAGCATCTCCTCCTTGCCCTTGAACCAGGCGCGGTATTCGCCCGTGAGCTCCACGGCCTCCTCCGGGCAGATCTCCTGGCAGGTGGCGCAGTAGATGCAGAGGCCGTAGTTCACGCGCACGGCCCTGAGGGCTGCCTCCTCGGCCTCTAGGTCCTCGAAGCTCATGGCGCCGGTGGGGCAGGAGTTCGCGCAGGCGCCGCAGGCCACGCACTTGTCCATGTCGAGCTCGGGCAGGCCGCGGAAGCCCTCAGGGACGCCCCAATACTCCTCGCTGGTGTCGAGCTCAAGGCCGAGGAGGCTGGCTATGGCCTGGGCTATGGCCTGGGGCCTGGGCGGGCAGCCAGCTACCCAGACCGTTACCGGTATGCCCAGCTTGTCCGCTGGCCCGAGCATGGAGTAGCCTTCCGCGAAGATGCCCTTGCTGATGGCGCAGGAGCCCACGCAGATGACTATCTTCGGCTCCCTCAGCTTCTCGTAGACGGCCTTCACCTCTTCGGCAGTCTTGAAGTTCGCGCCACCCGTGATGACGAGCGCCTCAGCCTGCTCGGGCTCGTAGACGAGGTCTATGTATTCGCCCACCTTGAAGCGCGGCAGCAGGGCCTCAAGGACCTCGATGTCGCAGCCGTTGCAGGAGCTCGCGTCCGCCCTGAAGACCCGGAGCTTCTTCACGGCCAAACCCCATCACCTCCCCTCGACCGTTCCGTAAGGCAGGTCCGAGAGGGCGATCGGGCGCCTCTTGCCCGTCCTGGCGTCCACGAGCACCACCATCCTGTCCGTGCAGGCGTAGCAGGGATCTATGCTCTCCAGGATGGGCCTCACGTGCTCCAGCCTGGCGCCCAGCAGGGTCCTCGTGTAGGTGAAGACGTTCGCGAAGGTGGGCGTGCGTATCTTCACGCGCTCTGGCCTGTGCGTGCCGTTCGCGCGGATGTAATACACCAGCTCGCCCCTTGGGGCCTCGCCACGGCCCACGAACTCGCCCACCACGGGCTCGGGCAGGTCGGCCACTATCGGGCCAGAGGGCAGGGCGCCCACGGCCTGCTCTATCATGCTTATGCTCTCCACGTTCTCGCGGGCCCTCACCATCGCCCTGGCCCGCACATCGCCTTCCTTCTCCACCACCACGTCGAAGCTGAGCTCGCCGTAGGCCGCGTAGGGGTCATCGGCACGGACATCGCTCTTCACGCCAGAGCCACGCAGCGTTGGCCCGACAGCGCCCAGCCTGATGGCCTCATCATAGCTCATCACGCCTATGCCCGCTACCTTCTTGCCCACCGGGCCGTTCTCA
>Ga0190312_1000562_pt1 | contig 11297 bp, 10 predicted proteins | sample 487007910_MG_FD_165046 | JGI IMG/M metagenome (GOLD analysis project Ga0190312, IMG submission 165046) | Hydrothermal vent sediment bacterial communities from Southern Trench, Guaymas Basin, Mexico - 4870-07-9-10_MG | ecosystem: Environmental > Aquatic > Marine > Hydrothermal vents > Sediment ... | reverse complement strand
GGACACTACCGATACAAAGCGTATGCTTCAGTACTAGTGCTCATAGTCATGGTTTCTCTGGGAATCTTTGCGGCGGCCACTGCCCTACACGAAGTATTAGAGAACAAGAGAACAGAGCTACTAGATCCTATTGCAGTAGTTTTTGCAGCGCTATCTTTCGTAATAAATAGCATTTCTGTATATAGTATCTCTGCATGTACTTGGAAGAAAGAAGTATACAGTATTGCCCTGAAAACTGAAGCAAAGCATATATCAATAGATGTAGCCGAGTCAGCTACAGTACTTGTAGGTGTTCTTTGCGCTTCAGTTATTTCGGGCATATGGGACGTAGTGGCAGCTTTAATAGTACTAGGGGTTATTGCTTACAACAGCTACCAGACACTATTAGACTTAAAGACATTCATATTAGATGTAAGCCCATCAAAAGAAGAAATAGATAAAATAGTAAAAGTAATTAATTCGATTACCGGACCAAATAACTTTCACGCTTTAAGGGCAAGAAAAATAGGAGACTATATTTTTATAGATTTTCATCTTCTCCTAGATGACTCAATGACATTAGACAAGGCTCATAGAATATCTTCACTAATTGAAGAGAAATTAAAAAGAGTATTTAAAGGAAAGGTAGATGTAGTGATACATATAGAGCCTGAAAATGCCCATGACAGACAGCATAAGTATTATTCCTCCACAAGTAGAAGTATCAGGACTGATGAGACAAAAACTAGTAGTAGGGCTGTTTGAAAAAGTAGAGTAGGGCTAATATCGTAAAGTATTCCTCCAACAATTCCTCCGGGAGTTCTAGCAAGACCTAAAATAAAGCTTCTAACTCCTAGCACTACTGGAATTACTTCTCTTGAAATTTCCTCTCCTCTCTCAGTAATATATGCTGTAGCTATAGGTCCCCAAAAGCTCATGACAAAACCCATCATTAAGGCAGCTATATAGAACAGATTAATATTTCTTGAAAATACATATATGCTGAAGTAAATTATTCCAAACACTTCAGATATGAAAAGAAATATTTTTCTAGTCTTAAATCTATCGGAAACATACCCTGCTGCCGCAAATCCCACAGCTCCTACAGTACTTGAAATAAAGCTTATTATAGCTAAGTCTGTAGGAGTAGCTCCAATTTCTTGCGCCAAGTATATTGAAGTATACATAAATGCTATACTCCAAGAAAAAGCATCTACAGCAAATACTATTAAACTATTTCTTAATTTCTTAAATCTAAGTATTTTCGCTATATCTTTGAGCCCTCTAAAACCAGCCTCTTCGACTTTCCCCTTAATATCATTTCTTAACAAAGGGAGCAAAATAATTACTGCTAGAAGAGAGAGAGCAGCTGATACTGCAAAAACTACTGTAAATGATTCTGTGTGCTCGTAAAGATAGCTACCTATGAAAGGTCCTATAGAAGACGCTATAGTTCCTATAGACGCTATTCCTCCTAAAGCCATTCCTCTCCTAGTTTGAGGAGTAAATCTAGCTACAATAGACGACCTCGCTATCATTATAAAAGAGAATCTTGCAGATGAAAAGAAGTAAGCTGCTATAAATGTGTAAAGCGCCCATATTCCTAAAGAAGACAGCACGTAGAATATTCTTGACACAAATAAAATAGTTCCTCCTAGAGCAAGTGAGCTGAAATAGCCTATAATAGGTATTAATGTGGAAAAAGGTATTCTCAGAAATAGATTAACTACACTTGTAGCAGTTCCTATGCCACCGTAAACTTTCATGTCTATACCTAAGTTGATTATAAAGTAGGGTAAAACTGGTGTTATAACTGTGGCGGCCAAGTTCATTAAAAATACAGAGGTAGTAAAAAGCAGCGCTCCTACTTTCTTTGTAGCTCTCATAGAACTACTACACACTTAAGCACTCATAGCCCCTCTATTTATATTTTTAGAGAGGCTTGCTTTCAGCAGCTACTGCGAAGATCACTAAGCCTGCTGGAATAAGAATAGCTGACTCCAGTAATGGAACTATTCTGAGATACTTGCTTCCATAAATTAGCAGGATTCCCACGGGAAGAATAAAAGCCATTGCAATTAATGCTAAGATGACAGCTAGTTTGACGACTAATTGAAAAGCCCGAGAAATAGTTGCCTCCGTCCAGGCTGAAGGCACTTCAGGCAAGTACTTCACTGTGAGCGACGAACATATCAGTGCAGTCGAGAAAGCAGAAGAAACTATAAGAATGAATATAGATAGTCCTAAATACACGTCACCTAAAGCTACTGATACCAGTATAGCTAGCGTAAACGCAGCAATAGTTGCTATAGGGAATATTGATCCAGCTTTAGCTAAGGCAAGTTTTCTTCTAGTAATAGGAAGATAGTATAGTACTTTAGCCCCCTCGCCTTCAATATAGTATAATGTCTCTGAAGTTAGACCAATGATTCCTCCTGCTAAGCCACATACGCCTAGGAATATAGCTAGCCATATTCCGCTAGTTAAGCTTGGGTTACGAGTAGTAAGCTCAGGTAAGAACGCTATAAAGGGGAAAACTACAAAGTAAAGAATACTCGCTAGACGCCTCGGCTCTCTTAGTAGTAGTTTTATGTCTTTTGAAATAAATCCTTTAATTGAGCTTTCAACAGATATTTCAGCGTAACGCTCTTTGATGCCTCTGGGTTTAGCTAGGATAGGGGCTCTTACTTTAAGTAAACCTGCTTGGACTCTCCCTGTTAAGACACCCAGCCTTGAGACTGCAAAGCGGTAAGAGATGCCTAGAAGAGCTACACTCAATACTGCGGAGAAAAATGCTCCCTGAGGATTGTTCTTGATAAACAACATTCCTATAAAGGGAATATAGGCTGCTACACTGAGCTCGGCTAGGCTCATTACTTCAGAAACATAGCTAATGAGCTGGCCTGCTGAGTAAAATGCAACAAATACTATTAGCCACGCTAAAGTAGCGAGCCCTCTTAAGATACTTCTTTTCCTTACAAGCTGAGCATATGTTCCTAGCCCTAAGCCTAAAGCATACCCAAATACTATGAGAATAATTGATGCAAGCAGCGCAGCAATTAATAAGACGGGATCTACAGCTTTAAAAGCAGCTGCTATTAGTGGAGGAATATATATGAAGAGTACTGATGCTCCACCCCAGTACAAAAATAGTGAAAGTAAGTAAGCCTCGGCTATAGTTCTTTCGTCGAGTGGAAACATTACTAATAGGTCTACTAGGCGCTCGCCGACATAGACTGATGTGAAGCCTATGCTAGTTAAAAGAACTATGAATAAGCCCATTATCATTAAACCCGAGTATATTCCGGAAAACAGAAGTTCTGCCGCGCTAGGAGGAGCTATTAGTAGTACTGCGGAGATAAGTAATGAGATTAGAGTAAAAACAGATGCCCCTACTAAATTGGCTCTGACAGCTGAGGGCTTATATTCTCCCAGCATGAAGCCGAATACTCCCCTTTTACCAAAACTTCTTCGCGATCGATAAGATACTTCACGAGCCAGTACTCTAGCCAATTCTAGCTCTAATGTCATTGTATCACCTATAGAGAGCTCTAATCACGTCTTCGTACTCAGGGCTGTATCCAGTCACCTTGAGAAATACTTCTTCGAGCTCTTTTGCTCCGAAAATTTCTTTGAGCTCGCCTGGCTTACCTTCAGCGACTATCTCTCCTCTGTTTATAATAAGCACTCTATCTGCAATAGCTTCGGCAATAGGCAGGACGTGAGTTGAAATAAGCACTGGTACACCCGCGTCAGCTGCCTCTCTTATCCACGTCTTCACTATTTTAGCTGCAACAGGATCAAGTCCTGTAAACACTTCGTCTAAGACAAGCGCTTTAGGCTCTCTTAGCATCAACGATGCTAAGAGCACTTTTCTCTTAGTGCCGTAGCTTAAATCTCCGATGAACTTGTCTAAATGTTCGCTTAGGCCCAAGAGACGTATAATGCTGTTTACTTTATCTTCGCTCACTTTTATGCCGTATATTGATAAAATGAAACTGAGGTACTCTTCTATTTTAAGAGACTCGTAGATAACTATTTCCTCGGGCATAAAGCCTACTATTTTTCTGGCTTCAAGAGGATTCTCGGCGACATCTATGTTGTTGACAAAAACTTTGCCTTTGTCAGGCTTAACTACTCCTATAGTCATTTTAAACAATGTAGATTTTCCACTGCCATTAGGTCCTAGGAGTACTACTACTTCACCTCCGCTGACCTCGAAGCTAACATTTTTTACTACAGGTTTTTCATCAAAAGATTTCCATACACCGTTGTAAATAATCTTGCTTTCCGCAATAACAGTATAGAAAGTATTGATTTAAGGCTTTATCAGGTCAATAAACCTCGACCTTTAAGTAGAGCAATTTCTCTAAATCGTCCTCAGCACGTCTCTAATGCACTTCATTCTCTCCTTGTATATCTCCTCTATCTCTTTAGTGAACCACGATGCTTTGCGAGAAATTTCTAGAAGTTTTTCAAGCATATGCAAACTTTTCTCTAAGTGACCCTTTATATCGCCTGGCTCATAGTCGTATCCATTGAAGAGCCTAGGCTGTCGCTCACTCCAGTCGCCAGGCTGATCTGCTCCAGGAGCATAGTAGGGCAACATTTCTCTCAGAACCTCTATATCTACTACTGCTCCGAGACACTTAAGTTCATGGCGCTCACTCCACCAGCTTTCATCGGGGCCATATAGGGGCATGTCATAGTTATTGTAGGCTAGAGGCGTTAAGTCCTGAAGAGCAAAAACATAGATTTCCTCTACTCCTACTTCTTTAGCATACTCGACTATCTTTTTGACACCTTTCTCTGAAATAAATCCATAAAGTATTAGCTGAGACACTGTAGATGAGCTACTTGAAACAAAGTCTTTTAGAGCCTCTACTGCAGAGAGACCAGTAGCTACAGTATCTGCTAGCAGCAAGGCAATATTATTTCCAGGCACAGAACTGTAGTCGCGGTAAACTACCTTAGGTTTACGCTCAACATGGTCTCTAATAGACCCCTCCTCATACTTTACTCTAACATATGCTTCAGCGAAACTTTTACCTAAGTGTTTTAGTGCCTCGTGCACCATATAGCCTTTCGATGCTCGAAGAATATGTAAGAGTACTATGGGCTCCTGTACCTTTATGATAGAAAATAGTGCTTTCAGTGCTTTTATAGCAGCCCTTCTGTTTAACTCAAGGAACTTCTCTCCGACAATTTCAGGCCTACATGCGATGCTCCTCGACTCGGGTGTATCTAGTGAATAGACCTCTGCCGGAAAATCTACTTTGGTTTTATATACTCTTACATTTTCTCCCTTAAAAACTAGCTCTGTTAAATCAACTTTAATGCAGTTTTCTTCAATTATTTTATCTAGCAATGACTCAGGTATATGTAAATGCAAGTGCCCTCCCCAAAGGATGACTTAAACTATATAAGTCTAACTCAAGTCACAGAAATATTGATGAAAAAGATTTTATTAATTTCCATAATTGCACTAATATTAGTATTAACTGCTTTAGTCTGCTATATTAGATATGCTAAACTTAAAGAAAAACCATCTGAAATAAAAATGTTGAACTTATTGCTGTACCTTCTACAATTAGGAAAACTTCAGTTAAGTTATCGTGGACTATTTTTCGGCTAAAATTTACAGCAAGTTCTTCGCCTACAGTACTAAAGAAACTGTTTCCGAAGAATACTCTAGTTAGTAAATATATCAGTTAACGTCGTCGGCTCAAATAGAGCAGTATTTACCTTTAGATCCTACTGGCGCCCTGAAGCTAAGTACTTCTGGGAGTTATGGTATATTAAGCGAGACCTACCTCCGGGAAAACATGTGCTGAAAAAGTTTTACCCTAAGTGGGCTATTTTCTTAAAAGATACTGAAGTAGAGTTCAATATAACTTGCAGTAAAGGCACTGCTTCGAGCGAAGCTCTCTTTATACTCTTAAAGCCAATTCAAGTATCGGCACCTACTCTAATTGAAGTAGAAAATGCGCCTAACATCACGTGGCTTAATGTTAACTTAAATGAATATGGTGCGCTTTTCTTAGAGAAAACTCCTCTAGGAGGCAAGTTAATAGCCTACTCTTTTGAAGAAAAATACCACATTATCGTCGATACCGCTCCTGCAACAATAGAACTTAAGTTTACGGCTAGTGAGAAGATAGCTTCCGGGAAACTGCATATAAGAATTAATTTAATTAACTCGAGCGGTAATGTCGTCTGTACAACTCCGGCTACGATTCTTGAGGGAAAATATTTCAAAGCAGTACTGTTAGCTCCGAAGAAAGGGGACTACATGATACAAGTCAATTTACAGTACTTGTCCCAGGATAAAGTCTCTCTAACTATGACTCTAAGTAAGGTGGAGAAAACAAGTCTAAGCTCCTTTAATTACAACAAAGAATGGAACGTATGGGTAGGAATATTAAAGTCGATTAAACAGTAATCTCTTCAATAGAATCAAAGGATTTAACTAGAAATACTTTCAGCTCATTTAGCTTCAAAAACTGCTTAAGCTCTATGTAAAATCTCTTTTCTTCACTTTCTTTAATTAAAGCCCCTGCAGCTACCGCGTGTCCTCCACCTCCCATTTTCTTAGCTATTACTGAGCAGTCGTACTTTCCTTTAGACCCGAAGTGGAGCTTAAGTCGACCTCTTTTCTCGGGGACTATTATGCATGTAAACATCGCTCCTCTTTTCTCAAGCTCTATTGATAGAGCCCTGCCGTGAATATCTAGCTTACTGCATATTCTCACAACCATTATCGGCTCGACGCGAATTTTATCGGCTAACTTAATGGTGTTTTCTCTTGTTTTTCTATGTCTCTCAATCCATTTCCTTACTTCACTTAACTTCAGTACTTCAAGACCCTGTTTAGCCAAGTTTTTAACTAAAAATATTTTCCCCCGATAGTCTGATCCCTTAACTGCATCATTTAGATCCCATGCTTCTTGAGAAACAATATTTGCTGTGTCTGCTTCAACAGCTATTTCGATGAGCTTTTTTACTAAAGGGTTTTCCTCAAGACCCATTGCCTTAGCCATTAAGACAGCTGCTGCAGGAGCCTCTGGGTCGTGGTAAACTATTTTCGCTCTAGGAATATTTGACTTATGGTGATCAACATAGACAACTGTTTTAGGAGGACACGGCAAGTCTGCGACAATATCCCATTTCACATACTTCATCCACTTGACTTTAAGGGGATAGTGTTTTAGCTCTCTAGGCCTCGCTAAAACTACTACAGCATCAGGATGCTTAATGTAAGCTATAGTCGCCGAAACTATGCCGTCGACATCTTCCTCATGCGAAAGAATAAGAGGTTTTCGAAACAGCTTAGCGTAAATAACATCAATTAGCCTCACATGGTTTAAAAGAAGAGAAATATAAAAATTAAACTGAGAAAAATTTATGCTAAATTTTATTCTTTAATTACCTCTCTTCCCTGGTCAGTAATGATGTATTTGCCTTTCTCTGGTCTCTCAACGTATCCTGCTCTTACTAGAGCTCTCATTTTGCCTATTACGCTCTTAACTGGTACGCCAGATTTCTCTGCGATCTGCTTGCAGGTTGCTGGCTCAGTGAATTCTGCAAGAGCTTTTAAGATTTTAATACCCTTTTCATCTAATACCTGAGATTTTGCACACACCATCAATAAGTACTTTTAAACTCAAGGATTTAAATCTATCGTTTATTCTCATGTAGAGATATTTATATTAATCATCAATAACAGAGATATATCCTTTTGAAATTTCATTACACCATAGTTTAATGGGAAATGCAGATAAATACTCTTATTTTTCAGGCGGTTAAACCTTTATCCTGTTTCCCGCCGATACCTTGTGTTTAGCAGATTAGAGGCTGCGGCTGAACTTATAGCTAAATCGCGCTACACAGTAGTCTTTACTGGAGCAGGAATCTCCGCTGAGAGCGGTATACCAGTGTTCCGCGGCAAAAACGGTCTCTGGCGCAAGTACCGCGCAGAAGAACTCGCTACACCTCAGGCTTTCGTAAGAAACCCTAGCTTAGTATGGGAATGGTATAAGTGGCGCATGAATATTGTTTTTCGCGCAAAACCTAATCCAGCTCATTTAGCTATAGCCGAGTTAGAGAAAAGGGGCTTAGTAAAGGCAGTTATTACTCAAAATGTTGACGGCTTGCACCAGGCAGCGGGTTCTTGCACAGTCATTGAGCTCCACGGAAACCTTCGTAGAGCTAGGTGCACTAACTGCAACTTTAAGCAGGAATTCAAAGAAGTCCCCCGCGACCCTCTGCCTAAGTGCCCTAAGTGCGGGAGTTTACTGAGACCTGACGTTGTCTGGTTCGGTGAACCTCTGCCTGAAGACGCTTGGAGAAATGCTGTACACCACGTACTGCTGTGTGACTGCATGATTATTGTGGGTACTAGTGGTGTAGTCTATCCAGCCGCCTATTTACCTTACTTAGCTAAAGAACATGGGGCTTCGCTAGTAGAGGTTAATGTAAGGGAGTCTGCTTTAACTCCTATAGTGGATGTATTTTTAGAAGGAAAAGCTGGCGAGATACTGCCGACTTTAGCTGAAGCTGTGCTAAAAAGAGTACTTAATTTTAAATAATTAGGTAATATTTAGTGGACTAATGGATGAACTCTTTGAGCGTAAAGACGAACACATTAAAATTGCCGTAGAGGAGAACGTAGAGCTTGTTGGCGAAAGTCTCTTGGATGACGTATATTTAATCCACTACACTTGCTCAGAAGTAGCTCCAAGCGAAGTAGACTTATCTACACTATTTTTAGATCGGCGCTTTAGAGCTCCAATAGTAATTGAAGCCTTAACTGGAGGAACTCCCCTTGGGAAGAAAATCAACGCTATTTTAGCCGAAGTAGCCGAAGAGTACGGTGTACCTATTGGTGTTGGCAGCCAGCGAATAGCTATAGAGAAAAGCGAGCTAGAAGACTCCTTTAAAGTAGTTCGCGAAAAAGCACCTAGCGCTTTTATTATCGCAAATATTGGTGCTGCTCAATTGGCTGGCGAGAAAGGCTTCGAGTATGCTTTTAGAGCAGTAGAAATGCTGGACGCTGATGCTCTAGCAGTACACTTGAATTTACTTCACGAGCTTATTCAAGTTAAAGGAGACTCTAGCTTCAAGGGGCTACTGGGCAAAATTAAGGTCTTATCTAAAGAGCTGGGAGTCCCTATTATAGCTAAAGAAGTAGGCTACGGTATAAGCAGAGAAGCAGCACTAGCTTTAAGCGAGGCAGGTGTAAGCGCTATTGATGTAGCAGGCAAGGGAGGTACCTGCTGGAATATAATAGAGTCTATTAGAGCCGAAAAGAGAGGAAACATGCTGAAGAAAAGGCTTGCCGAGTGCTTTAAGGAATGGGGTATACCTACAGCTATATCGATTTTAGAGATTAGAAGCGTGCTTCCGAAAATTCCTTTAATAGGCTCTGGAGGAGTAAGATCTGGCTTGGATGTAGCAAAAGTACTTGCCCTTGGAGCAGATTTAGGCGGAATGGCCCTACCGTTCCTCAAGCATGCTTACAGCGGAGGCCTTGAAGCTGTTAAAAATTACTTGGAAATAGTTCTCCTTGAGCTGAGAATAGCTATAGCGTTAACTGGATGCCGTAGTATTAGAGAATTTAGGGAAAAAGAAGTATATGTTGTTTCCGACCGTATTTTAAGCTGGCTTAAACAGCGTGGAATTAGTCTTTAATAGTGACATGAAACCTGCAGTATTTATTTCCCTTCGCTATACACTCTATTTCCTTTGCCTCAACTTTGTCTATGTTTGATACTCCGCAAATAGCCGCAAACCATCCCGCTACCATTCCACGCATGAAATGGCTAGCCGGCCTGCCTTGATTCAAGTATAGTTCGCATTCAAAGTTTCTGTGTACGATACACTCCATTATCCTTTTCTTTAAATCAAGCACTGCTACCTCTACTAAGCCGTAGCCTGCTACAGTACAAGTAGCTGAAGCTATTTTTAAAGCTTTATTTATGTCGCCCCCCGCTATTTTCAAATGATTTTGGTACATCTTCTGCCCTACCTGAAATCCCATGAAATACAACAAAACAGAGTACTCTTCACCTATTTTATCTTTAATGTCCTTAAATAAAGCCGTGTAGACAGGTTCTCTCAATATAAGAGCTCTCTCGTTAGCTATCATCGGCGGAAAAGAGTGCTGGTCTACTATTACTCCGCTAGCTAGTTGATCTACTACTTTTACATCTTTAACGTAGTCTATTTTCTTAAGCTCTGCTACAACATCGTTTATATCTATTTCTCTGTTAGTTAAATCAACGAATATTATTGTAGAGGCTCCCTTTTCATGAATCGAAGTCCTCAGAAAAACTATAGGTATTTTTCGACTTGAAAATACTTTAGTTGCTTTCTCAAGTAGACCTACGGCTTTTACCGCCTCAGCTGAAAAAACTATGTGAAAACCTTTAAGCTTGTGTTCTGGTAGAACAAAGAATCCTCCTACGGGGTAGCAGTAGGTTTCTCTCTGCTCCTCCATACGTATAGTATTGTTAAAAAGAGAAGAATATATTTTTCGAGTGTAGGAGGCACTTCAATAGAATAGAAATGCTACTTTAAGCTGTTTAAAGCCTTCAACGCCTCTTCAACAAGCTTTTCGGCGCACCCTCTTTTTAAAATAGTTACAGGGAACTTTGCTTCATAGCCTCCTTTATCGTATTCTTCTGCTGGAGGAACGTAGCCTAAGTAATCATTTGTGTAAGCGACTACAATTGTATTAGGGAATGGCGACTTCGATTTAAGTTCTAGCCCTATTTTAACGAGAACTTCTCCTGGCAAGAAGACTAGTGCAGTAGACTTAGACAGCTTTAGTGCGTAGACTCTGGCAGAAAGTTTTCCTCCAGTGCCGTATATTTTGGCCATGTAGAGTATTCTTTCTGCCTCAAATAGCTCAAAACAGAGTTTTGCTTCAGCTTCTCTGTCTCCCTTCTTTCTTGCTTCCTCAAGTTTCTCTCTAAGCTCAGATGCCTTTCTCTCAGTTTCCTTTAAGTCAGGGAACTCGGACATATCCAAGTCTACTTTAATAGAGACATAGTCGAAGCAGGGTTCTTCTCTAGCAGCAGCAAGTATTCTTCTAGCTGCTTCATAGGCTAGTATTTTTCCTAGTTTTTCTACGTCTTCAAAAGACCCTATTCTCTTATACACTTCGCCTGGAGCAGAGCCTATAACAGGATTTATGTCTCCACAGCATCCTTGGAGAAAAACAGCGTTTTGGCAGAAAATATGCTCTAAGTTCCTTACAAGGGCTCCAGGGTAATCCGCACTTATAAGTAGATTGCTCGGCCCTAAGACAACTGCAT
>Ga0190312_1000561_pt1 | contig 11335 bp, 8 predicted proteins | sample 487007910_MG_FD_165046 | JGI IMG/M metagenome (GOLD analysis project Ga0190312, IMG submission 165046) | Hydrothermal vent sediment bacterial communities from Southern Trench, Guaymas Basin, Mexico - 4870-07-9-10_MG | ecosystem: Environmental > Aquatic > Marine > Hydrothermal vents > Sediment ... | reverse complement strand
CATAATATCCCATATATCAATCCTTGAATCACTCATGCCAATGGCCACATATCTGGAGTCAGGTGACCAACACATGCATGTTGGCGCTACGTTGGGGTCAACAATGAACGAGAACGTTCTTCCATCCATGAGGCTATGAATAACAAGGTACCTATCCACACCTAGGCTCGCAACGTATCTACCATCTGGAGACACAGATAAATCCACAACTGGCCCTGCATGTCTAATGATTACATTACCGTTTTGCATCCAACACACCTAATAACCATGAGAAAATAACATAAATAGTATATGTATTGGTTATGCATAGTATGCTGCTTTCAGGATGATCGCCATGAGGTATCCTAGAATACTGATTTGTATGGGTCTTGTAGCCATTGCTTTCGCGTGGGTTGTCATAGGGGCTTCATGGATCCTTAACCCTTGGTTCGTCTTCACCGAGGATGCATTTAGCGATTTTGGAGGACCAGAATCTTGCTGTCCAGAGCTATATAATTATGGCCTAATGGTCGCCGGGATGCTAATAGTTCTATATGGCCTAGCGATATGCGTAGTCGCGGACGAGAAGCTAGAGGTCGCTGGTGGGTCATATGTTATCCTCGCAGGTGTATTCTTGGCACTCATAGGAGTTTTTCCCTCGGGGACGAAGCCTCATACATTCGTTTCCTCGTGGTTTTTCATCCAGATGTACATGGCCTTCATGGTCCTCGGAGTAGGAATGCACAGAAGAGGGCTAAAGTATGGAAGGGAAATTGCTGCTATCTCAGCTCTATCCATACCGATAGCAGTAATCTTGGAGCTTATATGGGGCTGGCCCAGTGCAGCTGTCCTAGAAACCTACGGAGTAATCATAATAGATATATGTGTCATCCTGGCGTCGATAACATATCTAAGCCTAGCGAGGACCCGCGAATATGCGTAGAAGATGCACCCTTGATATTTTTTGCTACCTATAAATTCTAAATTAGCATAGAAATAGTGATTCGAGGTGAGACAGGTGAGGGATTCCTATTGGGCGTTGATAATAACGCTTCTAGTCATAGCGCCGAGGATAATTTCGGAGTCTCTGTTCAGATTCACGAGCATTAGAATGATCTGGGTTTTCCGAATAATCGATGTATTTGACATAGTTCTCCAAACACTGAGCCTCCTTGTAATTGTCCTGTACATATATTCGAGACATATCCATGGGCAGAATCAAGGCATTTCTATGGTATACCTATTCCTAGCAACCATGCTCATGGGAGGCCACATGATGCACTTCGCCGCTAACGCTATAGACATGCACTTCAGGGAGGTACTAAACGTCGATCCCGAGACAACACTCCCAACAAGCGCATATACCCTCATCCATTTCATAGACGAGTATCTGAGCCACATAATAATGTTCACAGCACTAATACTGATATTCTGCCTAGGAGCCATAATAGAGCTACAGAAATCACCGAAAATGCTAGACATGCAAGACAAAGTACTCATAATGATAAGCGGATTTATTCTAGGGTCTGGCTTTGGAATCTCAGCAGTCGAAGCAAGCATCCCGATCTATATACTCATATTGGTAGCGATTTGTCTAATCGCTATTCTCTGGTATGCAAAGGCAAATAATCGAAGTTTCTTTGATCATCCATTCTGCCTGTATGTCACTATCATTTACATTATGTTGCTGTTATCGGCCATAGCTTACATAGCTGTGTTTGGTTTCCAATCACCAAGAGAACTCATTGGATCGTACTTAGGAAGGCCATAATAAAAATAGTAATAACATCAATAAGGTATTCGCAAAACCTAGCTGAATAGCCTATCAACATCCTGTTTTTTCTTCTTGGTCTCTTCTTTGAGTCTTTCCTTTTCTTTGTCCCAATGCCAACTAAGTTTTTCCCACTCATGGATGAGCTTTGGTCGGAAGGGCTTTCTTATCGCCAGCGCAGTACCCGTAGTCCATAGAGGGTCTTTCTTCGGTTTCCAGAATGTATGTGTGAATGGTGATGCTCGCCCCTGCGTATTTACTAGTCGAGTTCTCCTATTCTTATCCTCCAAAGTATACATTCCAGATAGTGTGTCGCTAAGCTTTATGGTATCATATACCTCGCTCCACATCCGTTCCTCCCAGTCATAGAGCCTCTTTAGGTCTTCTCTCAGCTTCTGCCTCCACTTCTCAGCAAGATTTGGACTTGTCCTTCTGATGAAGGATTTCGTTGGTGTCTTCTTTTGGTAAGATTTGTTGGCCGAGGGAATCGCAAATGATGTCTGTCTGCTCACCATAGATATTTGTAGGCCCGTTTCCTCACTTAGCCACGCTGGGCCCGTGATAAATGATGAGAATATCCTATATGCTATTGGTAGAAAGTCCTTCTCAATCCTAAATGGGTATACCACAAGTTTCTCTAGGACCATATGGAATTCTCCCTGGCCAGCTAAATCAAAGTATCTATGGAGACTCCAATGCCCTAGCACACGCCAATACTGATGCTCTCCCGACGTATATGCATAGTAGGATGATGAATCCGTATTCTCCCTCAAAATAATATATCTGTCTAGGCCAAGAATGGATTTGTAGATCTCAGATAGATGCTGATTGGCATAATCTCTGAGGTAACTACTGTCGGTAAAAGGGTAGTAATACGCCTTAATCCGCAAATATACTCTGTCCGTGAATGCAACAAACCCATGCCCATCCACATCGCTTAGCCTATAATTGTTTGGCAATACACACTCCCACTTTCTCATCTTAAGTATCTCATCATCGTAGTAGTATAGCGTTCTTCCATGGAAAAGACCAAAGCTGTCAGCCTTAATTTCGAGGTTCTTAACAATGTCGACAATCAGCTTCGCTACTCTCTTTTCCTCTTCGCTCCCCAAATAGGATTTGTTGTAAAACAGAGAGCTAATGATATGCCCTACTCTTCCATCGGAACCATATACATTCCTGCAGATGCCAAACCAAGCATATTTATTCGCACCATCGTAAATTTCGGCATTGAAGGATATACTCTCTGCGGATAGAGACTCAAATTCAATATTCTTTGGTTCGCGACCAAAGATGACCTGAAAAGCTACACTTACAATTATGCTGAGGTTCTCCATGTTGGGGTTCTCATCCATTAGCTGCAGGTAGTAGCCTACATCTAGATCCCTGCTCTTCATTGCTACGAATCTTGGACCACACATCGCAATTTGCCATTCGCCTGGGAGATCTATTGAGAAGCCATAGTCTGGGTCGTCATATCTCAATGTTAACACCAATATTATCTATGTGAAAGAAAGTTTAAATATGACACATACGGATAGAAATCCCTATTCGAAACGTAGGGCATCTTCCATGTTGATGCGTCGCATCTTAAGATAAGTTGCAGACGCCGCTACAAGGATTATTAGTAGGTGAATAGCTATTATGGATGCTAGTATTGAGGCCGAAATATGCTTTTCTATCCATATTGGTATCAGCATGGAGTTTATCACGCCTATGAAGAATGATACAACAATATCATGGATAAGGAGGCTACATGGAAGTGCCGCTAGGCATAGGGCTAAGTACTCCGCAGAAACAATCTCGGTTAGTTCCACTCTCCTAAAACCAATGGCATAGAGAACCGCGAGAAGTGACGAGCTACTGTCAATCTCACTAGAAATTACTAGGATCAGGATCACTAGAAGTATCATGCCGACTGCGGCTATAAGTATGAGTAGGGGGGTCTCAAGTTTCCTAGCGAAACTCTTTACTTTGCTTTTCAAGCCCGAGCGGAGAATGATTTTTGAGCCAACCCCAAGTCCATCGAGAAAATCCGAGATTTTACCAGCGACTTCGAGTTCATTACTCTTATTGGTAAGTGAGACCAGTATCGTGTTGTTGCCTATGTTCAGCTCGCTGTTTATTGTGGATATATCTGAGAGCAGCAACCATCCCCCAAACATGGCACTATTCCTGAAGATACCCGATACAACAACATATATCGTTATCTCTGTGCCCATAGGATGAACAAATGTTATCCCTATTTGCTGGCCAACATCGATCCTCAATAGTTCGGCTATTTTTGCTGATATCGCAACATAGTTTCCCTTTCGCAAACCCCCCTTGAGAAATTTGAATTTCCATAGTGTTTCACGCCCAGAGAGACCAATAACACTAATCATGTGGAAGGGAGGTGTCACCTTTCTTTTTCCGATAAGCCTAACTATGGGTACCGTAGCAAATATTATTTCCTCAGTAAAGCTGACTGATGGGAGCTCCGCTATGTATGACCTAGCAACGCCCACTTTTTGAGGATCATACAGCACGACACATAAATCCCATCCAAAGCCACTATCGATCTCAGCCAGATATGTTTCCTCACTGGTTACTACGAGTGAATACATCGCAACACTACAACCAATAGTCACAGCGACAAGCAACACTATGAAGAGAGACCTAAGCTTTCGGGACGATATATTTCTCATAGCCAGCTTCAAGACGGGCTTTCCGAACTTAGACCTCGTCTTGTACCCATATACCTCCGAGTGCTGACCCCTTCTCAGAGCTCTTTCTAGCTCATAGCTTCTCAGCATCACCCAGAAGAGGATGTACGATGAGACCACGGAAAAAACCACACATAACGAAAACTCCACTGTGGGAATACCAAAATACAAACTCTTTACTGGCTCTAAGCCCAACATCGTAAGCGAATATATGAATATAGCATTCCCAACAGCAAAACCAATGATCAATGAGATTCCTGATGATATCAGGACTATCAGCAAAATTTTCAGCAGATATAGCCGTCTGACATCTCTCCGACAAAAACCAATTACCTCCAACAAGGCTAGGTCTCCAATGGATTTTCGAATATCGAGGTAGGCATAGACAAACATCGAAATCACAACAACGATAAACACGATACTATCAACCGCGAAATAGAACGCATTGATAGAGGAAGAAACAGCTTTGACCCCAACAAAACCGAAATCGAAACTTACCTCCGAAATATTATTTCTGATAAGTATCTGTGCTACCTCATACGCCGTCTCAGCAATCCTACTCCGATCCCAAACAATAATCCCAACACGGTTATAGACATCATCAAATCCCAAAAGCTTTCTTGCTGTTTCTATTCTCATAAATATTGATCCGCACCCAGCAAGCTCCAAACTTGGGGCCCAAATCGGATATCTTATCTCATAGACAACGAACTCTTCGCCCAACAACACCAATCTGTCTCCTTTTCTAATTCCAAGCGCTCTTGCCAACGAGGGCTCAACAATTATCTTGTTGCCAGTGAATTCCTCCCATCGAATTCCAGGTATTGTGTCTACCTCGGGGTTTTTCTCCAAACCAAACATATCCACGTGGTAGACGGTGCCACCATGGACTATGTTTGTAGCATATTTTATAAGTCCAGCACAATACTTAACATTGCTGATCTCACTTTTTATTGCCCCTATGATCTCAGAAGTTATGTATTTAGCATCCACATAGAAATCCGCCGCCCTGCTCAGGGTATCCATCCTCTTCTCATAGAGAATAGCGGAGTTCTCAACAATGTGAACAACAATGGTTGTGGATAGGCTAAGCGCCAAAACCAAGATGAGGATTAAGGACCTCCTATCCCTCCTGATGAGCTTCAAAGAGTACTGCAGGTAGAGTCTCAGCAGTTTTCAACACCTACACTGGGTAGAATCTCCGACAATGTATCCTATAACCCCTCGAAACATACCGCATAGCAAGGTCGATATCGTGTGTGGCAACAACCACTGTTATTCCCTCCTTATTGAGCTCCCTAAAGAGCTCAAAGACACTCTCCTTATTTTCCTCATCCAAATTTCCAGTAGGCTCATCAGCCAAAATTAGTCTCGGTTTATGGGCAACGGCGCGCGCAATGGCAACCCTCTGTTGCTCACCGCCACTTAAACGCTGGGGCATGGTATTAGCCTTGTCAAGGAGACCCACAAAACTGAGAACCTCCCTAGCTCTTCTAAGTGCTTCCATCCGAGAAAAACCGTTGAGTTCTAGAGGGAGAAGAACGTTTTCTAAGACGGTTAATGTTGGGATCAAGTTAAAGAATTGGAACACAATACCAATATTCTTTCTTCTGAATAAGGCAAGAGCATCTCTGCTCATATTGGTTATGTCTCTGCCAAATACAAGAATTCTTCCACTATCTGGGCGTACTATTCCAGCGGTGAGTAATATCATTGTTGTTTTCCCTACACCAGATGGCCCAAAAATACCTACAAAGTCTCCTTCACTGACTGCCAAGGACGCATTATCGAAAATTACCACCTCATGAGAACCCTTGTAGCACTTCTTTACGGATCCCCAGACAAGAATGTTCTCCAAGATATTACACCTAGAATTTTTTAGAAAATGGAAAAAAGAAAAAATAATTATTAAGTAAAGATTGTTATGGCTTTCTACGTCTCATAGCAAGTATTACCGCAACTATAAGAACTAATATTATCACAGTAGCACCTATTGCTACTGGCTCAGGGATAGCGCCCATTCCTTCAGCAGCCCTGGAAGGTGTTACATCGCTCCAAGCCTGAGTCTCTGCAAATGATGGTGGGTCAGAATCAAGCTTATCCCAATTAATTGTCCATCCACTAGAAGCTTTTAAAGGCTCAGAAACAACCTTGTTTACTATGATCTTTATTGTATATTCCCTCATTGTCTCATCGTCTAGAGAACCATCTCCATCGGTATCATACTTTAGCTGCAAGCTGAACTCAACTCCTGCCTCTACAAGATATCCAGTTGATTTGTATACATACCAAATTCCACCATGTCCATTGGCGATGAAGGGCGTATCTCCAGGCTCAACATCCGTATATTCTATTGAGAATGAAACATTGGCCAACATCGCAAAGTGGTTCTGCGTGCTTTCAAGGATCCCATATGTTCCGCTCATATCAAACTTAGGAACCTTGTATCCCATCGATTTCTCTACGGCGAGTTGGTACTTAATTATCTTCGGCATAATATTCGTTATCATGTGAGCCTCAAGCTGCATCTGACCATAAAGAATGTCCTTGTATGGATAAACTCTGATGCTACCGGGCAAGAGCATGTTGCTGATAGCCATGAACGAGCTTATTTCCATCATCGCACCAGAGGTCTCGTTGTAATAATACACCGTACCCTCGTATAGAGGGTCTAGACCGGTAGGGTTATAAATATACACAAAAGTCGCACGTAGATTTCTAAGCAGATCGACATATGATATGTACTCCACCTCATAACTACAGACCTTAATATCGTCCACCCATATACCGTCATCTGTTATGATTTCATCACTTACAAGTACGAACGCTATGCGTAATGAATCTCCCATAACCTCAAGCTCGTAGCTCTCCTCGATCCAATGATACGAGTATCCAGTAAATGCATCAATGGTATCCCATGTTGTACCATTATCCCACGAAATCATTATAAAGCAGTGGTCGAAGCCTTCTTCCAGACTATACTTAATCGCAAAGCTGATGTTTATCTGTTCGTAGCCTGATACATTTATAGGTGGGCTGATAAGCCACCAAGAAGCATTGTTTGTGTAGGGGCCGGTATACCATGCGTATGATCCGCTGTAGGCATCTGAATCTATGTGCCATCCTCCAGTCGCAGTCCAACCTATGTTTCCACTCTCAACGTCATCGTAGAATAGAACATCCTCCTCCTTAGGAATTCCGATGTCATCCTCAAATAGACCAGCTTCTCGGAGGAGATCCTCTAAGTCTGGTGATAGTGAGAGCTCTGTTGTCTTATATGCGAGGGGCTCACCGAATTCAGTCCATGGCTCCAAATCCTCTGAGTCAGTATACTTCATGGCGAAGTTTATGGAGCCACTAACAGTGATAGGAACTTCCCCATACTTATGTGTATCTATTGATTCCTGGAAATTGCTTAGTGAAGCCGATAGACTCATATCCAGTAGCAACCCAGTTGTTAAGCTGTACTTCGCAGAGAAACTAATAGAAATAGACATGCCTAGTTGACTTACCGAACCAGATACACTGAAAGTGGCCTCAGTGTCGCTCTCAACATATTTGAATGTGAAATTTTCTCCATATTCTTGGTTAAGATCTTCCCAGACTTGCCCAAAGGCCTTAATAGCGCTTGGTTTGCCCAGTATGGTGCCAACCACGAAGTAGTCTAATGGTATAGGTATCGTTGCCGACGTACCGACTATCTCCATATCTCTTAGAGATACACCCATTATGGAATGTAGAAGCTCTCTTATGATCTGCAACCCGCTATCAATACCTTGCACATTAATCGAAGGAACAAGCACATTTTCTATCGAATTAATACTATTGCCTGTGCCCATAAACATGATCATTGCTGGGCTTATCGGAGGTAAAACGAATATGGACTTCTTTGGGATGCTGAATGCTAATATCTCGGCAAGCGTCTCATTCATAGGTATTTCCTCGCCTTCCTTCCACTTGCTGATATTCGCGATTGTTAGGAAGAAGTCTTTGGAGACCGAAATGCTTTTTTGCGATACTAAGAATCCTGATGCCCATATAATTTCGCCTAAGTAGGGGTCATCAGTCATGTTTCCTACGAAAACGTAGTAATCGGAGCCTACGAAGGCCCCTACTATGCTTTCAAAGAAGTTTGCGAGTGCATTTAGATCATTTTCAACCTCTGAGACGCCACTGCTGACGCTTATTGATAACGATATTTTCGATATATCCCACGTATGGCATTTAAAAGTCTCTACTCCCGGAGTCGCCATTAGATGCATCGAATTAGATAACGTGGCTAAAGTTAGCATGGTTATGGCTAGTAATGCGAACTTATACTTCATGGATTACACCCATATGCTAAAAGAGTTGGATTTATGATATATAACTCTCTATTACCACATTTATAAAGATTACAATTTAATCTCCGCATAAAAACGACATTAATGTTAGTTAAATAGTCTAAAAACCATACATGGCACTATGGTTGAGGCGGAACGAACTTGAGAAAAATTGAGGACACAATTGACGCGAGCAGGATTATTGTCACTATGCTTGTATATACGCTGACACTAATGAGGCCCATTCTTAGCCCGAATATAGCCGCTATTATACCAAAGCTTAGTCTAAAGTTGAATATTAGACCAGCACACTCTCCAACCTCCTTGTTGAATAGCCTAGCAAAAACAGATTTCGCTATGAAATAGACACTCAAGTACGCTACTAGGCCGAATACTATGATGAATGTGATCATGTCTAGGTGGAGTTGGCTTAGATCCATCAGAATACCAGCTTTGAAGAAGAAGACTGGTGCGAGGAACCCAAATACAATGCCTCGCAGCTTTTCTTCGACATCTTTTCTATCCACTATTATCTCGGAGAATATGAGACCCAGAAAGAAGGCAAATATAACTTCGCTGAGCATGAGCTTTTCTGCGAGAAACCCAGCTGCCATTAGGCACAGTAGGGTAAATCTGACCTCCATCTCGGCTAGGCTGCCTTGGTACCTAGCGAAAATTCGTTTCGTAACTTTTGGAGCTGAGTAGAATATTAGTAAAGCTACCATGATGTATATTATTAGGAGGATTTCCTGTTCTGGTTGCACGAAGAATACTAGGGATACTGTGCTCAAGATATCGATCACCATCGCGACGCTAAGTATAGCTTGCCCATGTTCACTCTTTATGGTCCCCCTCTCCTTAACTATCGGGTATACTAACGCAAGAGACGTGGTTGATAGCGATATGCCTATGAGCAATGATGCGTATGGATCAAATCCGAATAGCAGAAAAGCAACTGAGAATACTATAGCCAGTCTCGCCAAATATATGAATGCTCCTATAGTGGAGTTCTTTAGCAAGTCCCTCTTCAGCATTCTTGGGTCTACTTCCAGTCCGGCAAAGAACATTATTCCTAGGACCCCTAAATCTGCTAGGAAGTCTATCCATGGATCCGTGGTTATCCCTAAGAGGTTAAATGCTATGACACCAAAAACTATCTCCATTATCGCAACAGGTATCCTAAGTTCTAACGCTATTATCCCCGCCAACACAATCAGAATTCCAACATATATCACATGCTCCATAGTGCATCAATTTTTGAACTGAATTTTAAATTTATAAATAGAAGACTTAGGAAGTTATAGTCCATATTTTTCTCCAAAATGATACATATCATGAGCACAGATGGTGGTGAAAAATTTTAACTAAATTAGTTGATATTTAAAAAGATTAAACTTTTTTAGTTTAAATATATGGAGAGTAAAATGAAAAAGTTTAAACCTAGATTCCATAAAGTCAAAAGTTTCGAATTAATTGTTATCTTATACTTATTAGTTGTAGTTCTTCCATGCATGGTAATTTGCTGGCCACAAGTATGTAGCACTATTAATAGACTAATAGCAAAAATATCCGCAGACTCAAAGATATTCTGTTCTTCGGCTATTCTTTACTTCTCATGGTGGCTGTTTTTCATTTGGATAATACCCTCTAAGCTGATAGATCTTATCAAGCAGATTCGAGGCGGGCCAAAGAAAAAACATGATTTAGGGGCCTGGATTGGAGTTATGGAGAGAACAATAATGTATACACTTATCTTAGCTATGTACTTAGCTAATATAGAGATAAGCCAAATAATAAACGGAATAGCTTGGATATCTCTTGGTCTATTTGGGATAAAGAGCATCTATAGGCTTCATGAAAAAGAGCATGCAGACTGGATAATTGTCGGCACATTGATGAGTCTGACTATCGGGATAATATCCACACTCGCATTAATTTCTTTGCTGAGTGCTCTGAGATGATCGTTAGTATTATAGATATCAGGGAAAGTCACAAAATAGAGCCTATCCTAAGAAAAAGGGTCTTCGAGACCATAGATGCGGAACTTAAGTGTATAAGAAGTGCTCTACATGGAGAAAGCATGGCAGGTCCACAGAGGGTACGATCAGATGAAATTGAAATTGCAACGAATAATTGGCCTATACACGCGCGAGTAATACATTTTCTCCTAGCACAGAACCTAAGAATCTATGTTGGATTAGGAGCACACCGCATAGACATCTGGAACCCGGAAGATATAAACGCTTGTGACGGTCCAGCTTTTTGGAAGGCAAGCGAAGCACTCGAAAAAGCAAAAAAGAAAGTGAAGACAAAAAGAATGAAGACCACTGTTTTCATAGACTACATAGTTGAGCCAGACACGCCTATAGATCAGCTCCAAGGAATCATGTTGATAATAATGTATACCGCATGGATCCAGAAACTGAAACCTAAGACAAGACTATATCTTTATGAGTACATATGGAGAAACAAAACGATAAGCCGGATTGCCGAGGAATACAACAAAACACCTCAAAATATCTACAAAATTATAAACAGAACACTAGCAGGTCCTATTA
>Ga0190312_1000559_pt1 | contig 11350 bp, 13 predicted proteins | sample 487007910_MG_FD_165046 | JGI IMG/M metagenome (GOLD analysis project Ga0190312, IMG submission 165046) | Hydrothermal vent sediment bacterial communities from Southern Trench, Guaymas Basin, Mexico - 4870-07-9-10_MG | ecosystem: Environmental > Aquatic > Marine > Hydrothermal vents > Sediment ... | reverse complement strand
CTACTATAGTGGGGGGGAGTCTATGGAGAAGATTAGCCGCTTACGTGAAGTTATACGTGAACGTATTGGCAGGATCTATCCAGTTGAACTAAGGTGTAGAGTTTATGGCTATAAGAGTAAAGCTTCTTATAAAGAGTAGATCCTCTAGTAAAGAAGTTACTGTTAACGCACTTGTTAATACAGGTTATGAGACTGTTAAACCACAACTACTAATACCTGTTAGTTTAGCTAGAGAACTAGGTCTATGGCCTCCTCCAAGCAATAGATCATTGTTTAGAGAGTACTTTACATCTGGAGGTAGTATAAGGAATATACTGTTAGAAGATGAGTTGTTTGTTAAAGTAGTTGTAGAATACAGTACTAGTGAAATTCTGTGTGATGCCGTTATATCAACAATTGAAGATGAGGTGTTGATAAGCGATAAACTAGCTAGTAAACTGGGTATTATAATATATGATATTGGAGAGGGTATATGGAGGCTAAAGACAGATCAAGAGAGTGTGAGAAGGAGATCTGAGAGACCACAGCTATGGAGTTAACAAAACAGCTGTATACCCTCTTTAAACATCTAGGTTTTAAGTATACCTACTATAACCTTTACCTCATCACCACCCCAAAACTCTAGTTCACCAGGTGATTCATGCACAACCTCTCTTGTTGACTCATCTACTATCCTAAGCTTTGCATAGAAGGGCATTTCTTCAAATCCGATCTTTATAGAACACTCTCTAGCTTTAGGTACACACTTCTTAACACTTTGTTCACTAACAACTTCTACTACATAGCCTTCTGGTAATCCAGAGAACTTAACAAGATCGCTTACAACATGTTTAAAATACTCTCTAGGAATAACACCAGGTTCTCCAATAGGAGGTATCCATCCAAGAACAGCTTCTGCAAAAGCGTATCTGTTATAGAAATAGTATTTTAGCCTATGGTAGCCTGCTTCAAGATGTAGTGGTTCACTAACATATGTTGTTGGAGGCTGATCCCTCCATGCATTAATAACAAGCTGGCCGTCAATCCACAGTCTTGAGCCATCATCACTTGTTACATAGAAACGGTACTCACCAGTCCTCGGTATATTCAGGAACCCCTTCCACATTACTGCAAAGAACTCGCTTGGGACACCGGGAGCAGGGCTATCCCACCATACATGATTTATCCATGGAGAAACATCCTCTCTAATATGCTTTAAAGCCTCTAGATCCTCTGGAGGCTTCTCACCATGCCATGTATAGTATCTTGTAAGCAATCCGCTGTGAAGACCACTCCTAACCTTGTATACTATAACATTTGGCTTACTCAAACCCTCACTCCACCATAAAACCTTCTCTCATAAACAGTATTACGGGCTGGGAGAGTTTTTAAAGAAACTGACTTAAGAAACACTATATAGCTCTAGCCATAAGGTAGGCGTCTTCACCATCAATATAGTAGTGTGCTAGAACCTTGACAATCCTATAGCCTAGTTTTTCATAGAGTGTTATAGCTGGTTTATTACTAACACGTACTTCTAAATAGGTCTCTCTACAACCATACTCTTCTCTACCAGCTTTCAAACCATAAGCCATTAAAGCATAACCCAACCCCCTTCTCCTATGCTCTGGTAGTACAGCAATACTGACAACATGGAGACTACGTGTAAATATTCTATGGAAGAAACTTGTTCTCCACTCAACACGGTTCATAATATAGCCTACAACCTCTCCATTAGGAGACTCTGCTACATAGAATGCCTTACCATACCGATCAAGTAGTTCCTCAAAAAAGAATGGTGGATAGTTTTCTGGTAGACATGAACGGTTTATACTAATTACCTTCCATAAATCCTCTTTCCTAGCATTCCTAACTATATAGCCAATAGCTTTCTCTTGTAAGAGCTTAGAAGCATTAATGTATATCTCTTCTATACTAGGCTCCCACTCCTCCTTCAAAACCACCACTCTCACAAATACATATAATACTACGATCTAGTTTAATTAGATATAGCTTAAATACTATCATGTCTAGAAAGATATTATTGGTGTATTCTAGTGATAGATAATGAAGAGTGTTATAGGATAAGCCTTCATAACAAGAGGATATTGTTTGGACTAACATTTGGGAAATACATGTATAAGAGTATAGACCTTGTTAAAAGAATGTGTTCTTGTGGTGCAAATGTATCTCTAATACTATCTAGTAGGTTGTTAGAAAGAATTGATCCATCTATTATAGAGTATGTGACTGAGTGTCCGATACTAGGTATTGGTTTAGAACCTATAGATACTAGTTTTTTAGAAGAAATTGATACTATGGTTGTAGCACCAGCTGATCTAGAGTTTATTTCTGGAATAGCCTATGGTGTTAGCGTAGACGATCCTCTTATAAAGACAGCTATAGCTATAAATAGCCTAGAGAAACCACTAGCTATACTACCGGTTATTGAATGGAGTCTCTATAATAGCCTCCAATACAGGGATCTAGTGGATAAGTTGAAGAACTATAACGTATACATTATAGACCCACTAGTTAAGAATGGAGAGCTTAAATACCCTCCATTAAGAGACCTATTATACTGTATATCTACACTAGTAGAGCGTAGAAAGGATCTCGTTGGATATAACGCTATTGTAACAACAGGATCTACTATAGAATACCTTGATCCATTAAGGATCATTACAAACAGGTATAGGGGTTTAGTAGGTCTATATATTGCTTTAGAACTAGCATGCCGTGGATCTAGAGTACACCTAGTCTATGGGCCATCAACAATAGATCCTCCATATAATGTTGTAAATTATCCAGTAGAGACAACTCATGAAATGGCTGCACGTATAAGAAGTATTAGTGAAGAAGTTAGGCCTGATATAGCAGTATTTGCTGCATCACCAGCCGACTACCGTCCTATAAGTCGTTCTTCTGAAAAAATATCTACACGTATAGGTGAGGTTTCTATAAAGCTTAGGCCAACTGTTAAGACTGTTAAAGCTCTGAGGCATAAGCCTAGAGTATCTATAGGATTTGCTTTTGAAGTTGTTAGAGATAATAGTGAGCTTATAGAGAAGGCTAGGAGTAAGCTTGAAGACTATAGATTCAACATAGTTGTTGGTATAAATACGTTGTCTAGAAGAGGGGCTAGTTCATGCATTGTTAAGGGAGATCATGTTGAGTGTTTTGAAGATGCGTTGGAGAGCATGCTTGCACGAAGGATCGTAGATCTTGTTGTTGAAGAGCTAGAGAGTAGTAAGTCTTAGGTTGAAGGTTTTGAATGAACTACTAAAGCTTTTTATAAAGACTCTATGGAACTACTGTAGATCACGTGGTTTAATGATAGCTAGTCTATCTAGTGCTGCTGGACAGGAAGTTGTTAAGATAGAGGTTCATAGTCTATTCTGGTACTATAGAGGTTCTCCAAGTTATCCAAAGTTTATGTATATGTATAGAGAGTTGTGTATGAGATACGGTGATGTAGTAGATGTACTTGGCTATAGTGTTAGACTTTATAGAGACTATATAGTTGTACCAGTAGATTTGATAAAACATCTTCTCAGTATTAGAGATAATGGTGTTTTAGAGAATTGAAGAAATGGGTTATAATACCATCTAATAAAATATGTGTTGAAGATATTAGAGAATACTGTAGTAGTTGTAGAAGAGAGACTAGAGAACTAGGCAAACCATCTCTAAAAGCTATGGACTGCTGGAAGATCATAGTTTCTCTAGATACAGAAAAGTTCTCTAAAGCACTAGATATTATAAGAGATATTATAGAGGATGCTTGGTGTTGGATAGAATATAGTGTAAATGAGGAAGAGGGAATAGCTATAACTACCTGTCGTAAATGGAGTACTATGTGGAGTGTTAGAGAACAATTGATCAACAAGTTTCTAGAAGAGAGACTTATAGCCAAACCCTACCTCCCATATAGACGTGGTGGAAACTACTACGATCGAGACTATGGGCCATGGAGGCTATGGGCTATAAGATACTATCCAGAGAAACTACCAGTCACTAACATAGCTTCTATTAAAACACTATGTCCACACGATGGAGCTTTAATGGAGTATACTGGTAAGGGTCTAAAGTGTATGCTATGTGGACTCTATATACCAGAGACAACAATCTATGAAACCATAGAGAATGGAGTAAGTGAATACCGTCCACGAACAGGATTATACAAGGAAAAAATATACATACTAAGATACATAGGAGCAGATAAGATACTTATTGAAAGAAAACATAGCACAACCATAAACCAGATAATAAACCCTCATTATCCACCATAACCCGAATGAACACATTAAACCTTCTTAACCTCCACAAACTATATAGAAACACAGACAACACTAAATTAGAGAATCAAAAAGACTCTAATTAACTAGACCATAACTTAACCTCCATGGAAGCCTACTCAAACAAATACTAGATAACACTCCATGTTTAACTAGGAGATTAAAAACACCGTTTCCAGTAGGAATAATAACCCAGCCTCCATGGAGATAAAACGCTTCTCTAGATGTTATGGAGCACTTAAACCCCTCGGTTAACCATAGACAAAAGCCCATTACACACCCCATAGTAGCTTCCATGAAGGTTGGATTATGGTGGTAGAAACCCGGACATCCATAAACTCCCCGGTTTAATAGTATCATTTCTTGTGGAAGCATAGCCTGTACTCCATGGAGGCTAGTTATGTGTTGACAATGGTCTCTCTCCATTAAATCGTGGGTTTTATAGCTCCTTTTCCACTGGAGGATACACTATAGCCTCCATGGAGGCTATCTTAAAGAGGTAAAAAGCTCTAGACAACAATTAACTCTTTGGTTAGATAACACCATATCAGCTGGAGATACTCTCCATAGAATCTATGAGCTAGAGACTATGAAGGCCATATATATTTTCCAAAGGAAATGGTGCTATTAAACCGGGGGGTTAATTGTTATCCGAGAGCTATCACATATCCATGGTCAGCCTCCATGGAAGCCAGATCGGTTTTCTATAGGAAATGGAGCATTTTAACCCTCGGTTTATTGAGGTGGTTTCGTTACCTATACTATGGTAGCCTCCATTAGGTATGGTGGTGATCTTGGGTGTTATAGAGTGTCTGTAGGGAGGTACTATGGTCTTGTTTAAATGGGTTTTCTTTATAAGTTATGGTTATGTTAAATAGTTTCTATGGAGTATATTTTATTGGAGATACTGTATGTCTAGAGGAGTTGTCATAGACTATATTGTTAGTGAGAATGAGGCTAGAGAAATTCGTAAGAAGAAGGCTAACTGGGATTTCATTAATAAACAGCCTCCAAGGATACGTGAGGCTCTAATATACTATATTGAAAAAGGTGATCTGTATGTTGCTTCACGTATAGCTGGTTTAACAATAGATGAATTTAACCAGTTAAGGATAAAGGCTGGGATACCAAATGTATCTTAAAGAATATGCTATAGCTGATACATGTTTTCTTATAGACTGGGTTAGGTATAGATATAGAGATATATTGTCTAGATTGTTTAAGACAGTGTTTGTTCCAGAGGAAGTTCTTAGAGAAATAAAGTCTGAGGATACAATAACACGGGTTTCTAGAGGTTTAGCTAGAGACTATTTATCTCTATACACTGTATCAAGATATGAGATTGAGGAGGCACGTAGACTTATAGAGTTAAGTCATAGACATCCTCAGCTTCCATCAATAGATCTACCGGAAGCTTTATGTATAGTAATTGGTAGAGCTAGGGGATATATTGTACTTACTGAAACCCGTGGCGCATTATATGTTCCTAGACTAATAAATGAATATAGAGATGTCATTATATGGAGATCACTAGAACTCATAGTCAATGCTATACTAAACAATATACTAGACATAGACTGTAGTAATCCAGAACAAGTATTTCGTGAATATACACATGATACACTCCATATATTCCCTACTCGTGCACTAAATAAAGCTATAGAAGTGGTGAAAGAATTTTGTCTAAAGAGGAGATAATTAAAGAGATCATGGAGGAGAGAGAAGCTAGAGAGATCCGTAGAAAAAATGCTGATTGGGATTTCATCAATAAACAACCACCAAGAATACGTGAAGCACTGATATACTATATTGAGAAAGGTGATATAAGACTTGCATCTAAACTAGCTGGGCTTGATCTAGAGGATTTCCGTGAATTACTAAGAAGAGCACGTATACCAGTAGTTGTATAGAGAAAGAGTGTTAAAGTTAAAAGATAGCTACATCATATAGCATAGTGTTTCTACCATGGAATATACCATCAATACCAGAGTCAATTGCTTCCTTAAATCTATATACCCCTAGATCATAGCTTAAGTCCCTGTATAGAACTTAACTAGTCCATGACACTCCATGTTAGCCTCCATTGATACAGGAATAATGCTTAAGTATTTATGTGATCATCATAGTGGATGCAACAGATCCCTCATAGTTAACCAAGAGTTTAATGGTGTTAACTCCATTGAAGAACTGATTTAGTATCTATGGAGACAAGTTACATGTGATTATCGTTCTCCCTCCATTAAACCAGGGAGTTAAAAATATGTCTTTTCCCATGTAATGTCTTTCTAAGGCTTCATACAGCTCTTTCCTCTTGTTAAATCCGATATATGGCTTCTAGTTATTGGTGCTTTTAAACCAGAGGGTTTACTAGCTTTTTCTCATCTATAGCTGTTTTTAACAGCCTCTATTATACATAATATAGTGTTGTACCAAATCTAGATGAATCCATTATTATACCTTACATATGGGTTGTATGTGGTTAATTGTTATAAGTTGTTGTTTGTAGATGTTCTATATGGGTATTGGGTGTGTATAGGTTTTTAGAATGCTTATTAGTGTCTATTGTTATATCCATGTTGTTAGTGTCTCTGTGTTCCCTAGTTGTTTATGGATATGGTATTAGGAGTCCTAGTCACAAGTTTATCGTATACAATATTAAGTTTCCATCTAGAGATACTAGTGTCTATATTGCTTGGAGATTACTAGATTACCTAGTAGGCTATAGTAATGATACACTAGGTAACCTATTATATGATGTTGTGGAGTATAATGAAACACTAATTGATATTGATAAAAGCTGTTTTGTAAATACAACTACTGGCTATACAATTGACTTTTATAGAGTTATTAATGGTAGGAGGAAGATTTTATACATAGTAGCTATCTATCCTAACCACATATGCTTCTTTAACATCTACACTCTTAGCCATCTCCAAGTCTACAGAATTAGTGATGCAGAAGCTATTAATAATGGTCTTAGTATATTAAGAAGCGTTTTGGAGATAACTGGTTTCTATAGAGGAGATATAGAGATAACATTCCATAACATTAGTGTGTCAGCTAGTATAACTAGTGGAGACAAGGATATTGTATTGATTAAGACTGTGAGATATAATATTACAGTTAATAAGACTCTGTATAGAAGCTCTTACATACAGTTTACTGGTAATGGTGTAGTAGCTAGTCTCTGTATACCATTCCTCAACATATCTATAGAGTATCGTAGACCAGTTATAGAGGTTAGTGAGCCAGAGGCTATTCTAGCTAATGCATACTCTAATACTGTAGATGAGGTTAGAAGTGTAGTGTATAGTGCACTAGTTAATGGTAGTGTAAGATACTATGGGCTAACATACAATATGTACTATAGCTCTTTTAAGAAAACACTTATTCAGACACCCATACACGTTTATGAGATACTTCTGGATAGTTCTTGGAGAGGCTATAGGGGGTGGTTTTTAGACATAGTTGTTGGAGAGAGTGGAGAGTATGAGATAGTGTCAATACATTATACTCCATCTCTTGATACAACTTATAGAAACTATACATTAGTTGATAGTAGTAAAGTAATAGATTATATTGAGGGAAGGAGTTATAGGGAAAGAGTCTATAGGTGCTCTATAGCCTTAGCTTTTACAACAATAGCTGTCTTACTAATAACTATCATACTTGTAGATAGAGTCTTTAAAAGATAAAACATAGCCATGTATCTGGAGGAACTATTTTATAGACACAAGCTATTCTATAGTCCTCAACATTTATTTCCCTAAAGCTTAATTGATTAAATGAATGTATTTAGGTAAGAAGTTGTTGTTAAATGGTGTATAGGTAGATGAATGTATTTAGGTATTATCTAGGACTTATACTGATTGGATGTGGTTTTGCCCAGTTACCCGTGATTGCTGTCTCTATAGTTTATAATGAACCATACTATATACACTATGGAGTAGCTTTTATAGTGCTTGTAGTACTGGGGTATTTCGTTAAAGGTGTTGAGAAACCCTATGAACTCGGTATTGTAGAGTCTCTAGGTGTTGCTGTACTCTCCTTCCTCATACCGGGTCTTGTAAACACATTTGTTATGATAAGTGCTGGTTTTGAGCCTTGGGATAGCTTGTTTGAAAGCATATCTGGTATTACAACAACTGGTCTATCAGTGTATAGTGTTGATGAACTACCTTATACAATACATTTTGTACGTTCATGGCTTCAATGGATTGGCGGTGTAGGTATTGTATTGATGACTCTTATCTTCCTACTTAGACCTGGTACACTAGCTTATAACTTGCTTACAGCATATATTCGTAAAGAAGCCTATATGCCTAGTATTGTCTATGTTGCTCGTGCTGTACTAGTTATCTATGGCTTTCTTACAACATTGTGTGCTATACTATACTATTTGTCCGGTATGAGTGTTTATGACTCTATAGTGCATTCTCTAACAACTATATCAACTGGTGGTTTTTCTACAAAAACTAGTTTTCCAGTAAATGCTTTATGGGTTAGTGTAGTGTTTATGTTTCTTAGTGCACAGAGTTTCCCTAGATACTATATGTTGTTTAGGTTAAGGAGGATAAGATACCTTGTTATGGGCCCACAGATTAAGTCTTTCCTAGCTCTAACACTAGTCTCTATACCATTATTCTATTTTATAACAAGTATTTCTACAAACATTAGTTTAGAAGACTCTGTCTTTACAGTAGTATCTGCTTTAACAACAACTGGTTATTCAACAATATCTATAGACAGTCTACCTGATCCAAGTAAGTATCTTATAGTAATATTGATGATAATAGGTGCTGCACTAGGATCTACTGGTGGAGGGTTTAAACAGTATAGGCTCATAATATTGTTTAAAGAGCTTTGGAGAAGGATCCTGAAGACACTATCGCCTCCTGGACGTGTAGTCCATGTAAGAATTGGTGGTAGAGTTGTTAGTGATGAAGAAGTATACGTTTGTATAACAATAGTACAGCTCTATATAATAGCTCTAGTACTATCAACACTAGCTTTTATGATAGCAGGCTACGGGCTTAGCAACAGCTTATTTAGTGTAGCATCAGCTATTGGTACAGTAGGGCTAGCACCCTCTATAGTATCACACAGTCTTCCATGGTGGAGCAAGCTACTGCTCTCTATAGACATGTTCCTTGGAAGACTAGAGATCCTCCCAGTAATAGCTATAACAACACACTTAGTAAAGAAATAGATATCATATTTTTGACTAAACAGCCTATGCTAAGAACAGTTAATTATAGAGACAACTGGTAAATAACTGATGCAGAGTTTTTAAGCAATCATAGTATAGATAATAGTAGCTCGTATACTAAATACTAAATATTTAAACAATTTTATTGAATATTTTAAAAAATATAAGGATAGAGACTGAGAATATATTTAGGAGAGAGTGATACTGTGAACTCTCTCTATAAAACAATATGTATACTTGTACTAATAATAACCTTACTAATACCCATACTAGTACATGCTGACTATGGATACTATGGTAGATGGGTGAAGGATGAAGATGGATACTCCTCTGGAAGCCCTAAGAAAAAAACTATACTATACAGATGACGCAGTAGAGGTTATACTAGATTATTTAGTAAGTACTACAGCTTATTTAGGCTGTACTGGCCCTGCATATGAACCAGCTTTCCGAGACCATAATGTAGGTGGAGACAATATTATATCAAACTTTGAAATAGTATTCTATGCTGGACACGGGAGTCCATGCAGATTCAGGGTCTATCCACAATACAACTCTACTACTGCTTCATCTAGTATGAATATAAGTGAAGTTAATCCAGTAAATAAGCTTAAATGGCTAGCATTTTTATCATGTTATACACTAAGCTGTAGTGAAGATATTATAGCACTATTCATATTCCGTGCAGATCCTAGTACTTATCACTTAACAAGAAACACTATAATACATGGAGTTGTAGGTTTTTCTTCAGATTTCATAGATCACCAGACCAATGGATTAGGAGAGGTTGTATGGAGTATGAAAGACTTTGCAGAATACTTCACAAACTATCTAGATCGATATGATGGAGCATTTATTCCAGCATGGATTAAAGCTGTAAAGGAGGCAGCTGAGAAAACAAATATGCCGCTAACAACAAAGTATGCATACTCCTATGTCATGGTTGAAGTAGCTGTATACTTAGATAAACATTCACCACCCATGTATGAACTAGTCACCTTTGACTACTCTGAGGAAAAAATACCGTTATCAGATAATGATGAATTCTATCCAACCCCGGGGAGTACAATCAGCATTACCAACTATATTAAGAAGGAATATAATGCTTATCGTGTAGTCCTTATATCCTACTATGGGGAAGTTATATTTGAGAGAAAAACTTTCTCATAACAAGTTATGGGGTGATCTGTGTGATGCATGTTATAATAAAAACAATACCGTTCATTACACTACTACTTATACTGTCTCTCTATATTGTAATGGAGCCTGTAAAGGCTATAGTACTGGTAGACCCTAGTCTGTCTTCATTGAATAAGGATAATAGGGGTTATGGAGGGAGATACTATAACATATATAGGGTAGGTAATGTTACGGAAACGCAGGCACTTGGTTTGATTAAGAAAATACTAGAGTATTTATCTAGTTATTCTGTGTTTAAGTTTAAGTATCCCAGCAGTATTAATGATCTTAAACCAATAGTTACGAAATGGATTGATGCTAAAGAGTATGTATACGGATACGAATATAGCTACCTTGATAAATATACATGCACCTGCAGATCTAGGGGTGAAACAAAAGTATTTGAAATGTATAAGGTAGAGGAGACTATTGTAGTTGATATAGATGTTGAATTTGATTCAATAAGTTTTAGTATACTGTATGGTAGAACAGATTGTATAGAGTTTTCAGAAGTAGATATAGGGTATATTAATATTACAAAAGTTCTAATGGATCTTTTAGAGCTCACTGGACTTAATAAAAGCTTGGTACACATAGATATTGTTGAAAATACAGGAAATAAGTTAGTATATAGAGCCTATATAGATGATATCAAGTACTGTAGTAGATGTACATACTATAGTGG
>Ga0190312_1000557_pt1 | contig 11381 bp, 7 predicted proteins | sample 487007910_MG_FD_165046 | JGI IMG/M metagenome (GOLD analysis project Ga0190312, IMG submission 165046) | Hydrothermal vent sediment bacterial communities from Southern Trench, Guaymas Basin, Mexico - 4870-07-9-10_MG | ecosystem: Environmental > Aquatic > Marine > Hydrothermal vents > Sediment ... | reverse complement strand
AGCCACATGCCATGAGTAAGTCCCCTCTCTTGGACAAGGCAGCGGTCTTGGCAGGACGAAAGCTGCTATGTTTGGGTTATTCCACTTGATTCCTGCAGGGATACGGATATTGCATTTGCATCCGAGAATATACACGGGGACACCTGCGGAGTTCTCAAGCCATATACACGCATCTGCGTTTTTGTTGCTTCCAGAGTTCAGGACTTTCAACCCCACTTTCATCACATCCCCTTCCTTGTAGCTCGTTTTGTCTGTGTAAATTTCGCAATCAACGCCTCTGAAGAAGTAGACATCTTGACCATACCCGTTCCACACATCGTTAGCCTCCACGTCTATGTCAATTCCCCCTTTGAATTTTCCGTCAGGGAGAGGTTCAGTGCCTATATATGTAAGTTTCGCTCTTACCGTTTTGCTTGCACCTGGTTTCAGGTAGAAGTAATTATCGCTGAAGCTCCATGCGAAATCGCAATTGAACCTTTCCCACCAGCATGTAGTTTCGTTGAAAATATCTATGCATGTATCTCCCCACAGACTAACATATATTTCATCGTCAAATATGTTTTCCACGGTCACATCGTAACTCACACTCGTATCCAATGCGGTGTCAATAGGCTCAATCGTGATTCTCGCAATTGGCGTGTAGTTTCCATATAAATTTACGACGCTCACTGCTCTCGCCGTCACATTAACAGAACTTGTCGGTGTGGAGAAATCTGCTGTATATGCATAAATATACCATTGTCCAGGTGGCACTTTGAATGCGTATTTGCCATTCTGGTCAGTGACCGTGTATAAATCCAGCCCACAGCGACATGGAGATGGGGGAACAGGGGAAGGCACAGGAACGACTGTGGTATTGCTCTTTATTGGTATTATTATCCATTCTGATTGATTATATGCATAAACGGTTGCATAAGGCACTACATTGCCCCATTTGTCATAAACTTTCCCTGTGATTACGCCATATTTGTCGCCGGGCTTCACTGGATTCAGACTTTGATATTGCGATATCCCTATGCCTGTGTCTTGCCAGAGTGAGTATGGAATACTCACATTTATGACTTCTACATTTTTCCCTGTATACTTGTCAAAGTGCATCCATATGCGAACATCCACTTCGTCACAGTCGTTCCCGACGCTGAAGTTTGCTGAATGTGCTGGTAGTGAGCTCACATAGTGATACCACCACTCCGCTTCCGCATGACTATCGCAGTCACCACAGTAGCAATCGGTGTCGTTGTAAGAATATGCCCAGTATGCAGTAGGGATTGTGCTGACAACGCTTATATTTTTGACATCGTTTACCTCATACTCTATCCATACATCGTCGTAAATGTCATCCAAGTTCACCTCACTGATGCTCACATTCACATATCCACTGCTATTTGGACCGAAGTCCGCAGGTGTTATTGTCAGTTTTGGATTATTTGTTATCGGATATAGCGCTGGCGGAAGCTTCTCAAGTTCAAAATCTGCCCATATGTAATCTTCGCATTCTGGAATATCCGTGAAATTCACATACATTATGCCTGTGCTATCGTCATATTTGTATTCCACAGGGACTTCTGACCCTGAAAGAACTGGATTGATTCCCTTTGGCAGTTTAAGTTTCATTGAGATTTCATCCACATCGCCGAAATTTGACACAGATATATGGAAAGAGGGTGTGTATTTCAGCGTTCCTCCAAGGTTGTAGTCATACCATTCGGAGATGCTAACATAAGCGATGCCGGCTTGAATTTTTCCGCTTTTGTTCAGCTCCTCAAAACGCTGTTTCTCCTTTTCTATCCTTATTTTCCGCAGAATCTCCTCCTCCGTCTTTATTTTCTCCTGTGGGTTCGCATAATGCTTCTCTTCAATCTTCTTCAGCATGGCTGTCAGGTTCTCGCAAGATGCGCCGCAAGCAGCACAGGCGTCGGTATGTGCTTCTTTGTCAGCTGTCGCAACGCCTGACAGCATCACGAACAGCAGCACCCCTAACACCGCAGCACCCCTCACATCACATACTTTCATTCCTTATCACCTCCCTTTTGACTCTAAACATGATTGGAATCATTATTTAAATTTGTTTCAGCAAAGAGAAGTAAGGGGAGAAGGAAGATGAGCGAACACAATAGTGAAGAGAAAGAAGCTAGTATGCATCAGCATCATGCAAGTGCGGGAGGAGAGCAGGAGGAAGAGGAAATCAGGCTCGGCTTCGTCGTCTCAGAGTTTCACAGGGATATTACCTACCAGATGGAAATTTTGGGCAGGGAGCACGCAGCATTCTTGGGTGCAAAAGTCGTTCGCACTTTCTATGTGCCTGGCGTTTTTGACATGCCTCTCGCAGTGAAGCGGCTTTTGGAGCTTCGGAACCCACAAGGAAATGATGAAGTTGATGCGGTTGTGACGCTCGGCTGCGTAATTGAAGGTGCGACAGAACACGATGAGGTGATTGCGACGCATGCAGCTCGCAAAATCATGGACCTCTCGCTTGAATACGGAAAGCCCGTCGCTCTCGGCGTTTCAGGTCCGGGAATGACACGACAAGAGGCTCAAGAGCGAGTGGACTATGCGAAGCGTGCAGTAGAGGCTGCCGTTAAAATGGTTAAAAGGCTGCGAAATCTCACTGAAGAAGTAGAGGAAAGCGAGGAAAGCGAAGAAGCATGATGCTGAGCTAAGCATGATGCTGAGCATGATACTGAAGAAGCTTGTTTAGCGATTTCACATTGATTTCGCCACCATTTTCTTTCATTTTCAGGATGGCATTTGCAGCAGCGGTCGCAGCATTTATTGTTGTGATGTAAGGGATGTGGAAATCTATGCATGCTCGCCTGATTACATGGGCATCTTTGTATGATTTTCTGTCCTTAACTGTGTTAATGACGAGATGAATATCGTGGGAGAAGAGCATGTCAAGCACATTTACGGGAGAATGCTCGTGCAACTTCTTCAAAATTTCAACCTTGATGCCTCGCTCCCTTAAAAATGAAGCGGTTCCCTCCGTCGCATAAATTTTTAAACCCGCTTGAGCAAGCTTCTTCGCAACGCTGCAAAGAGCTTCATTCTTGTCTGCGTCGCACACTGAAATAAATACATTTCCGCCGCTCGCAGGCAGAGGGTTCTCAGCTGCGATTTGAGCCTTGAAGAAAGCCTCCTCAAATGAGGGAGCGATTCCCATTACCTCGCCTGTGCTCTTCATTTCAGGTCCTAAAAATGCATTCACCGACCTCAACTTCGGAAAAGGAAGCACGACTTCCTTCACAGAGACATGCTCAAATTCATCACGAATCCAAACCCCGTCCTTGAGTTTCACATTCAAACCACGAATTAAATCCCTTAGCTTCTTTCCGAGCATGACTTTCGCAGCAATCTTTGCGAGAGGAATGCCCGTCGCCTTTGAAACGAATGGAATTGTGCGACTTGCTCTCGGATTCACCTCCAAGACGAACACACAGCCATCTTTGACTGCGAGTTGGACATTCAGCAGACCGCAAATACGAAGGGAAAGAGCAATACGCCTGACATACTCACGAACCGTCTTTAAGACATCTTCAGAGAGCGTTTGAGGTGGAATGACGCAAGCGGAGTCGCCAGAGTGAATGCCTGCCTGCTCAATATGCTCCATTATCGCACCTATTAGCACTTCTTCGCCGTCACAAACAGCATCTACATCTATTTCGGTCGCAGCATCTAAAAATTTGTCAATCAAAACTGGCTTATCCTTTGAAACTCTCACCGCTTCTCGCATGTATTTCTTTAATTCTTCGGCGGAATAAACAATTTCCATCGCACGACCGCCTAAAACATACGAAGGTCGCACAAGCACAGGGTAGCCGATGCGGGCAGCGACATCTAAAGCCTCCTTGTAAGAGGTTGCGTAGCCGCTTTCAGGCTGAGGAATGCCTAAAGAATGAAGGAACTTGCTGAATCTCTTTCTGTCTTCCGCAATATCTATGCTCTCAGGGTCAGTCCCTAAGATTTTTGTTTTCAACCCCGCAGCGAGCTCCAAGCATTTCTTAAGTGGAACTGCCAAATTCACAGAAGTTTGACCTCCAAACTGGACGAGAACGCCATCATAATTCTCCTTCTCAATCACATTCAAAACATCTTCAAGCGTCAAAGGCTCAAAAAATAACTTGTCTGATGTGTCAAAGTCCGTGCTGACCGTTTCTGGGTTGTTATTAATGATGTGAGCCTCAATTCCTTCCTCCTTCAATGCCTTAACTGCATGAACAGTGCAGTAGTCAAACTCTATTCCTTGACCTATTCTTATGGGTCCCGCACCAATAATCAGCACTTTCTTCCTTTTTGATGGATGCAACTCGCATTCTTCCTCGTAAGTTGAGTAGTAGTAAGGGGTTTCCGCCTCAAACTCCGCTGCGCATGTGTCCACCATTTTGTATGTCGGAATAATTCGCAAGGAGCGACGCATTTCTCTGACCTCTTCAACACTTCTTCCCGTGAGCCTCGCAATACGCTCGTCGCTGAAGCCCATTCGCTTCGCTTTCCTCAATATTGAACGCAACTCCTCGTCATTTTTTGCTCTCTTTCGCAACTCTACCTCCATCTTCACGATATTCTCTATCTTTTTGATGAAGAATATGTCTATTTTGCTCTTCTCTGCAATTAAATCTGCACTTATTCCACGACGCAAAGCCTCATAAATTGCGAAAATTCGCTCATCATTTGGTATCTCTATCATTTTTATAAGTTCTTTCTCCGATTTTCTCGCAATCTCGTCGTCGCCGAAATCCTTGTCTATTTCAAGCGAGCGAATCGCCTTCTGCAACGCCTCCTCAAAAGTGCGACCGATTGCCATGACCTCGCCCGTGCTTTTCATCGCAGTCGTGAGTGTGCGGTCCGCCTCCGGGAATTTATCAAAAGGCCAGCGTGGAATCTTCACAACAACATAGTCAATCGCAGGCTCAAAAGATGCTGGAGTTTTGCCAGTTACCCTGTTCATTATCTCATCAAGCGTGAGTCCTAATGCTATTTTCGCAGCAACTCTCGCAATCGGATAGCCTGTTGCCTTTGAAGCGAGTGCTGAAGACCTTGAGACTCTCGGATTCACCTCTATTACACGGTAAGAACCTTCGTGCAGTGCAAATTGAATATTGCAACCGCCCTCAACTTTCAATGCTCTTATTATTTTAAGTGCTGCCGTTCGCAACATTTGGTGTTCCTCGTCAGTTAGCGTTTGCGACGGTGCAACAACAATTGATTCGCCCGTGTGAATGCCCATCGGGTCAAGGTTTTCCATGTTGCACACAGTAATACAAGTGTCTTTAGCATCACGCATGACCTCATATTCTATCTCTTTCCATCCTAAAACGCTCTCCTCCACGAGAACTTCGTGATTTCTTGAGACATTTAAGCCATGTTGCACGATTTCTCGCAGCTCTTCCTTTGTTCTTGCGATTCCTCCACCAGTCCCGCCAAGCGTGTAAGAGGGGCGAATAATTAACGGAAATCCAAGCTCTGAGGCGACTTCAAGCGCTTCTTCAACTGAATGGACGGTTGCACTGCGAGGCACAGGCTCATTTATGCTCTGCATCAATCGCTTGAATCTCTCTCGCTCCTCCGCATTATATATCGCTTCTATCGGAGTTCCGAGAACTTTGACGCCATATTTATCCAAAACACCTCGCTCTGCGAGCTCAACAGTCAAATTTAATGCTGTTTGACCTCCTAATCCTGCAATTATGCCGTCAGGACGCTCCTTCTCTATGATTTTTTCAAGCACTTCCGCAACTAATGGCTCTATATATACCACATCTGCCATCTCAAAGTCCGTCATAATTGTCGCAGGATTTGAATTCACGAGAACAACTTCAACGCCTTCTTCTCGCAACGCTTTGCATGCTTGCGAGCCTGAGAAGTCAAATTCCGCTGCTTGCCCTATTTGAATGGGTCCCGAACCTATGACAAGCACCTTCCTGATGTCAGCTCGCAGCGGCACTTCCCCCACCACACCCGCTCTTCCTACGACCGCTCTGACATCTATTCGCTTTTCCTTTTATTTGCTTTGCGTGCTGAAAGCGTGTGGCGATGAGAAGGAGCATCAGACGCCTTGAGAAGCAACAGGAAACAGGAAATTTGCAGAGGATAAACTCCGCTTCTTCTTCAGCTACGGCGTCCAGTGGCAATACTACAATTATGTCTCCGAAGGAATTTGAACTGCGAATTTGAGTATGTTGTGGTGCGCTCTGACAGATTAACCCATTCATTTTATTCAAAAGCGGATGATGTTGAGCACTGAAAGTTGTATGCTTTCCTGCATAACTCTTTCACCTGCTTCCGAGGGGAGCGCCTTCACGATGCAGTCGTCGTTTCTTCAACGCTCAGTCGCAACCGCAACAGTCGGCGCTAGGAGTTTCGCAAGAGCAAAAACGGAGCAAGGGATGCTGAAGCCAAAGCATGCTTCATCGCAGCGGAAACTCCGAAAGAGAGGGCAGAAAAAAGCACAATTGTCGCACCTGAAGGCAAATTAAGCACGAAAGAAAGGCATAATCCCGCTATTGTCAGCGCAATACATACAAAAGTGGAGGCAATAATCATGTTTTTCAAGTCATTCGTGAATTGTTTTGCTATTGCAGCAGGTATAGTGAGCAGAGCGATGACCAAAATAATGCCAACAACCTTCACAAGAACGACGACACTCAACGCAACACCGCACAATAGCATGGAATAAAAGAGGTCTACGGGAATACCGAGTGTCGCTGCGAACTCTTCGTCAAAGCAAACCGCAAGAAATTCCCTATAAAACAGAATTATAAGCAGAATTATAAGTGAATCAAGCGCAATCATCATAATTATATCCTGTTTAGAGACCATTAAGATGTTTCCGAAGAGGTAACTGATGAGGTCTGTGGCATAACCGGGCGTTAAACTTGCGAATATAATGCCAATAGCCATGCCTACAGCCCATAGAATGCCTATGGAAGTGTCTTCACTCACCTTCGCCCTTTTTAAAGCACCAATTAGAAGAGCGGAGAGTATGCTGAAGGGGATTGCAGCGATGACTGGATTAAAGCCGAGAAAGAGACCGATGCCGATGCCTCCGAAGGCAGCATGCGAAATCCCTCCACTTATGAACACTATTCGCTTCACTACCACCAAACTTCCTACTATTCCGCATGCGATTCCCACTAAAATTGAGGCAATTACTGCATTCCGCACAAATTCATAATGCAAAATTCCCATCATTTGACACTTCACCCTTTATTTCGCCTTATTTTCCACACATCTATGCATCCTATGATTTATCAGTTCCACAGAACTTTCGTATGTCTTCTTTAATTCGCTCAATTTCATCGGTCCGAAGTAGAAAATCCTCCGATTCAGGCACATAATCTTGTCAATATAGTCGGAAACCGCACCTATATCGTGAGTTACGATGATTATAGCCATCCTTTTCCTCAATTTCAAGAGCAATTCATACAAATAATTTTGCATTTCAGGGTCAATACTCGCAGTAGGTTCGTCAAGAAGGAGCAATTTCGGCTCTCTAACAAGCGCCCTTGCTATTAAAACACGCTGAAGTTGCCCCCCTGAGAGTTTTCCTATTTGCCTGTCCTTGAAATCTTCCATCTCTACCATTTTTAACGCTTTCTCCACCGCTTTAAAATCCTCTTCCCTGTTCCTTTTGAGCATTCCATTATATTTTCCCATGAGAACCGCATCAAAAACGCTTATAGGAAAGGATAAATCAAACGAAAAGTGCTGCGGAACATACCCAATAAACTTCCTTCCTTCCCTAGGAGGCATCCCAAATACCTCAACACTCCCCTTACTTGGCTTTATTAATCCGAGAATCACCTTTAGTAATGTTGTTTTCCCGCCTCCATTCGGTCCCATTATCGCAATTAAGTCATCTTCCCTCACAGAAAAGCTTATATTTTCAAGTATGGGCGTGTTTATCCCCTCAAAATATACAAAAACATCCTTGAGAACGACTATATCATCGCTCATTTTCCCCTTCTTCTGCGAGTTCTTCGGCAAATTTTCGCATATTTTCAATATAATTTTCCGCTAATGGATTTATTTCCACAACTTCACCCCCTATCTCTTTCGCTATAACTTCCGCTTTATCCTTAAATTGCGGAGATGCAAATATTTTTGTGATATTATTTCGCTTTGCCTCCTCTATTATGCTTGCAATACGCTCTGGAGTCGGCTCTTTTCCACCTTCTTCAACAGATATTTGCTTCAATCCGTAATCTCTTGCGAAATATGACCACGCAGGATGATATACTATGAATTTATGTGCTGATGTTTTTGATAAAATTTGCGATATTTCCTTATCTAACGCATCTAATTCCCTCAAATATGCCTCCTTATTCTGCTCATAATATGTGCTGTTTGCGGGGTCAATTTGAACTAAGCCCTCGCAGATGTTTTCAACGATAATTTTCGCATTCTTCGGCGAAAGCCATATATGTGGGTCCGCTTTTCCCTCCTCTTTCAGCAATTCTATTCCCTTTGAGCAGTCAACGATGAGCATATTTTCGTTTATTGATTTTATTTTATCCATCCAAGCGATTTCAAATTCTATACCAGAACCCATCTTTACATACATTTTCGCTTTGCTCACATTCATTAATTGCGCTGGCGTCGGCTCGTAAGTGTGAGGATTCGCCCATTGCGGAACCATCGTGATGACCGCAACTTTCTCACCGCCCACTCGCTTAACGAACTCCGCCTGCGGAGGAATAGTCACAACTACTATAATTCCGCTCCCTTCACCGCCCTTTCCACTCTCTTTAATGAAGAGTGCGGCTGCAAGAGCGACAACAAGCACAGCGACAGAAACTGCGAGAAGTCTCTTTCCCCTCACGCCCCTTTCACCTCTTATAAATTAATTAATAGTATTTAAATCATTAATTATTAACATTTGCCGAAATATTTAAAAGTAGGTTAATAAGAAATGAGGGAACGGTAAGGAGAGGAGAAAGGAGGAGGTGAGGAGTGATGCCGATAATTAGCATATCGCTGAGCGAGAGTATGTTGCGTGAGATAGACAAGTTGAAGGAGGATATGGGATTCTCCGCTCGTTCAGAGCTTTTGCGTGCTGGTGCGAGGATGCTGATTGCAGATAAGCGGGAGAAGGAGAAGCTGGAGGGCAGAATAAATGCGATTCTCATGCTTATTCACTCGCAGAATGTTGAAGATATAGTAACTGAAATCAAGCATCGCTTTGAGGACATCACGAACACGCAAATACACACGCATCTTCGTGAGAATAAGTGCCTTGAAGTCTTCATTTTGGAGGGTGATGCGGGAAGAGTCCGTGAAATGCTCAACCTTTTTCAGTCCTGCGGTAAGATGGACTATGTGAAATTAATAGTCGCTTGAATGTATGGTGTCGTGTCTTTCGTCAGGTTAAAGGAGGGAGGCGTTGAGCGTGAAAGGAAGGCTAATTGACGCTTTCGGCAGGGAAATAACGAGTCTGCGTTTCGCTCTCACGAGCAGGTGCAACTTGAACTGCATTTATTGTCATGCGGAAGGAGAAGAGCGTGGCGGTGGCGACGCCGCAAAGGAAATCAGTGTGGATTTAGTTGTGAAGGTTGCGAAGGTCGCTTCTCAGCGCTTCTCCGTGCGGAAGGTGAAGTTTTCGGGTGGCGAGCCTCTCTTGCGAGGAGACCTTGCTGAAATAATTCAGCGAATCCGTGCTTACGAGGACGAAATCAGCCTCACGACAAACGGCACTTTACTGCGTGAAAGAGCAAGCGAGCTTGCGGATGCCGGTCTCGACCGTGTGAATGTCAGCCTTGACACGCTCAACCCAGAGAAATATGACTTCATAACGAGGACAAAGGGGAATTTATGCAAGGTAGTAGATGGGATTTACGCTGCTGTTGATGCAAATCTCACACCTGTAAAGCTGAATATGGTGCTATTGAAGGGCATAAATGATGGGGAAATATGGGAGATGATGGATTTTGTGAGGGGTTTCAACGGAAAGAATGGAAAAGATGCGTTGATTTTGCAGTTAATAGAATTAATGCCTTTCTTCGGCATCTATTCATCTCACCGCTCTCACGCTTACGAACACTTACGCACACGAATACGAAGCCGTGGTGAAGGCGTAGCGGAGGAGGGGGCGGAAGGGGAAGGAAAGGAAGCGGAAGGAAAGGAAGCGGGGGAGAAGAGAGGGGGAAGCGGGGGTAAAGAGGCGTATGAGCGAGTTGATTTTTCGAAAATAGAGGAGATGCTGCGTTCTAAGGCGAAAGCGGTTGCAGTGAGAGCTCTTCAACGCAGGAGGAAGTATTTTTTAGATGGATTGACCGTAGAAGTTGTGAGACCGATGGACAATTCCGCATTTTGCATGCATTGTAAGCGTCTCCGCATCACTTCTGACGGTAAAATAAAGCCTTGCCTGCTCAGAAATGACAATTTAGTGCCTTTATGCGAAGATGAAGATTGTATTGCGGAGAAATTGATGTATGCGATGCAGATAAGAAAGCCTTTTTATATGCCTAAAGAGAAGCAGAAAATCTGAGCTCAAACTGCTCAAGCTCCGATTTCCGAGTGTGAAAATGTGTGTTCGAAGCGAAGTAGAGCGAATTTGGGCGAGCGTAAGCGAGCCACACATTGTTAGCAGAACCTAAGAGCCTGCGAAAGCAGACGAGGAGTTCCACATGCCGCTGAAATTTGTTTTATTCCCATTCATAATAATTTTCCAATTTTTGTTTTATCATTTCCGCAAGTTTTTGATATGCTCTCTCTGGTTTTCTACTAAAGAACTCATAAATTAATCTTAATGTTGCTCCGTTCCTAAATATAACAAGCATTATTCCTTCTTCCCATAATTTCTCGTTTTCTAAAATCTTCCTCCAAGACTCTATTTCTAAATCTTTAATCTCATTAAAACTATCCTGTGGATTATTATCAAAATTAATTTCGGGTAATTCAGGCAAACTATCTTTCCATAGAGTTAGCCATGAAAGTAAATCATTCCAGACATCCAACTTGTCAAAAAATTCAAATAATTCTTTACCGTAGAGGAGATGTAAATCTACTCCGTAGGTGTTTGCCATTTTGTTGAGTTCTTTAATGTAATAGTTTTTATTTTTCACTAAATCAGGGTCTATAAAATACATTATTCCTATGAGATTTTGTCCATGTTTCCTATAAAGATATTCAAGTTTTGCTTCAAAATTACTTATCTGTCCTCTCTTTTTGGTTGAATCATGGTCATCTCTAACTTTTTGCTCAATGAAATAATATGTCTCACCATCAGTAAAATATTGATCTATGTCAAGTGTATTTCTGGGATTTGCAGGGTCTGGAACAATTATCTTGGGAAGAACCGTAAAGCCCCAATCTTTCAGAAACTCAGAAATTAATTCTTCCATAGCATCTCCAAACCTTATTTCATGCGATTGTAAAAGATGTTG
>Ga0190312_1000556_pt1 | contig 11411 bp, 19 predicted proteins | sample 487007910_MG_FD_165046 | JGI IMG/M metagenome (GOLD analysis project Ga0190312, IMG submission 165046) | Hydrothermal vent sediment bacterial communities from Southern Trench, Guaymas Basin, Mexico - 4870-07-9-10_MG | ecosystem: Environmental > Aquatic > Marine > Hydrothermal vents > Sediment ... | reverse complement strand
GAGAAGTTAGAGTTGAGAACGGATATGTGTATTTGAAGTATATGGATGAAACGTTTGGAAGCTGTAGGCACTGGCAGACAGTTTACAGCTTGAGAGAAGTCGAAGACGAAGCAGAAGCAATGAGCATCATCGAAGCAAAAGACAACAGTTTCAAGGCGGCGTGGGAGTTTGAGGAAGTTGAGGTTAGATGGGAAGACTCACGCAGAAATAGACACAGAAACTGCACTTACAGAGCTAAGCTTGACGCAAATAAGCTCTATCTGCTTAGGATCTATGAGAAAGTGCATCCGTCTTGCAACAGAGGTAGATGGTATCGCAGATTCGCTTATTACTTAATCAGAAATGCGAGCGAGGTCGTGGAGCTTAAGGAAAAAGTTTTGAGGGGAATTTGATGGATTTAGTTCTATTCTCAAGGTGATAGCGTGGGAATCTCTTTTTCTTCTTTTAAGATGGAGAATAGAGTGCTAGTACGGATCGGGAAGAGCTATGGGGTTACGCTAAACAGGGGCTACGTGGATATGCTTTTGTTGCTGAAGTCGAGAGAGCTAACGCAATATTACATCGACTACTACGTTATACTTGTGCCGTCTCGGCTCAGCGATTTTAAGCGAGATTTCACGCAAATCGCTATACGTAGCTTAGAATTGCTATATCATGCGGAGAACAACGGGCAGATACGCAAAAAAATAAAAGAAGCTTACGATAGCGTTGTTGAGCTAAGAGAGCTTATTAGTTTTTAATGCATGTTAGCGTTATTTTTTGCTATTCTCAACGCTTAGTTTCTCGAAAAGAAGCTCTCTGGAGCGTTCTAAGACTTCGTTTCGTTTGCGCCATTGGCTTTTGCGGTAGAGAGCGTATAGGATGGCGTGATCTTCGCAACCGTGTTCGGCTTGGCGGTGGAAGTGGGATATTAGGTTTCGGTATCTTTTGTGGCATATAGGACATTCGCTATTTAGCTGGTGGGCTATTGCTACGTGGTGTTTCAAGTGAAGGTAGCTTCTTGCGATTTTATTGCATAGCGGACATCTTAGCGATGTCATCTTATCATCTCTTTCACGTCTTCACGCATACGCTCTCATACGGACAGAAAAAGCATAGATCTGTGTTCGCTAATTCAAGCGGGATCACTGAGGGATCTTTCAGCTCGATAGCTTTAGCTATTGCTTTAGCTTTCTTTAAGCTATATTCAGCTAAGCTCTCGCTGTAATCTATGCGGAAAGACTTGATGCGAGCGTTGGCTCTGCTAATGTAAACGAGATGACCGTGATCGTAGCTGAGAGCGTGGAGGTAGAGATTTAGCTGTTCTACATGCTTTGGGTAGGGTTTATCGGGAACTCTGCTAACAGTTTTTAGCTCGATAGCTGTTTCATCACTGACTAAGTCAACGTGGCCGCTTAGTCGTAGATTCTCGCTAAGCTTAATGCTAACGGGCTTCTCGGCTTCATAGCCGTGTCTGATTAGCTGTTCTTGGATTAGCTCATGAATTAGCGTTCCCATCATGGCGAGAGCTTTACTGGTAGGATCTGGCGGCAAATCGAGTGTGTAGGTGTAGTAGCATCTCAAGGCACAATCTGAGACTAAGCTGATAGCTAAGCTGTTAGGCTCATGCTCTCTCTTGCGAATATCGTAAGCTGTTTCGAAGGCTTTAGCTATGAGTTCAGCTACGTCTTCGTTCATTCTATCACGCTCTCACGATCAGGGTTTTTAAGGATGTAGAATTTAGTTGTGTTCTTGAAGTCTTTGTTTGCTAAGTATCTGCATGCGTAGATAAAGTCGATGCAAGCGTTGATTTCGAAGCGGTCAGGGATAAATAGCTCTTTGTTGTGCACTAAAACGTATGGAACATCGTTTAATTTAGCTATTTTGCAAGCGTGATTTATCATTGCTTTTGTATTCGGGTTTTTAGCAGTATAGTGATCTCTATTGCGATATTTGTGTTGCGAGAATGGTGGGTCTATTACTATCACGTCGTAACGCTTGGGTAGCTTATGGACACAGAATAAGCTTTTTTGCTCGAAAAAGTCTGGTTTTACTATCCATCTCAGCTTTTTCACGTCTATTCCGTGCAAGTATGGCGGTTTAGAGTATGCGTAGAATCTCCCTTCGCCGTAGGAGAGGTCTAATACTTTTTTTGCGTTGATCGAGCGTAGCAATTGCGTTATTAGATATGAGACTGGATATTTTGCCGCTTTACCGCCTTTTTTCTGGATTTTTCTTTGATCTACTGTAACAGCGTTCTGTTTGCTCATTTTATCACCTTCTCGTAGAGCGTGTAGCCGCAACTCGGACATGTCACTTTAGCGATCTTCTTGCCGCTGTGGATCTCAATATCGTATTCGACAACGGGAACAACGTATAGTCGCTGACCGTCATAGTGGTAAAAAAGATTGTCAGGAAGCTTCTTTACTAATTTAGCGTTACAGCGGGGACATCTCATAGCTGATCACTATCTTGCGTGTTTGTTTTTTGCACTTTGACAACGACTAAACCGCCACAGCTGAGGCAGACGTCGAGCGGAACCTCTCTGTCTCTATCGAGCGGCCAATCGCAGTGGTAGTCGTATATGCACATTATCTTAACTTCTTTCATTTATCTCACCTTTTAGAAGTATTTCGCTCAGATCTGGAGCTTCTAACTCTTCATAGTCTATGCTACTGTCTTGCTTTTCTTCGCTTACTAAGACGTCAGTGAACGTTAGCTCGCTCTTTACTAAGCTCTCTATTGTGCTGTCGCTTAGCTCGACTTGTAACACATCGAGGACAGACTTAACAGCGTTGAAGTGATGGTCAAGCTCTTTTTTTACGTCTTTGTAGATCGGTTGCTCTCTCACTTTGTCTTGTAGTAGCTTGATCACAGCTCTCGCTACTCGTGGATGCAAATACATTACTCGCTTGTCTTCGCTGTAATTTAGCAGTTTGTAAGCTTGAACGCTCTCTGTTATTATCTCACAGTAAGCTAATCGCTCTACGAAAGCCTCGGGGTTGTCCACGTAGCTAAACATCTCTCGTATCTTGTGTCTCGCTAACTTAGAATAATCGCTTAGCTGAGTGTAGTTGCTAAGCTCTTTGCTCTTGCTATTTCCCATGAAGCAGAAGCTGACTACGTTTCTGAAGTCTTCCGCTTTACTGCTAACGTCCCTGAGCCAATAACCTTCCGACATTCCCGTGAGTAAAATCTCGTAGCTCTCTTTGAACGTCTCTTGTCGTCTCCCGCTTGCTACCTTGTCTATCTCGTCAATGTATAGTGTATTGTAGAAATACGTCAAGCCATACGTGTTTTTAGCTCCGTCATAGACTAATTTCGCTGGAGAGGGGAAAACGGTAAGATAGCTACTACTTAAGCTTCTAAGAATTGCGGCTGTTCTCGTTTTACCGTATCTCGGCGGAGTTAGCATAAAAACGTGAATAGCTTTGTCTTCATACTGGAATAGCGGCAAGAACATCGGTAGGCGGGTAGCTAAGCTTAAGCTGTCAGGTTTGTAGCCTACTGCGAGTAAAAGCAAGTCGGCGGGCTTGTATTCGTTTAATAGCTCTTTAGCTGTGTCGAAATCGTAATCAGCTTCATAGACAGCGACTAAATCACAGAGATAGACTGCTTTTTTCTGGCTAACGGGAATCTTTTTGTAGGGCTTTAGCTCGAAGTAAACGCTACTATCTTGTAGCTCCGTCACAAGATCGAGTAGCTCATCGTCTAAGTTCAGAGCTAACGTCTGATTCGCTTTCTCTAACGTGAGCTGATTGTAGCGATGGTTAAATCCGAGAGCGTCGGGTTTCAGAATTAAGCTCTTGCCCTTGCGGTAGCATGCTTCAAGCGTAAATACGCTTTTGCCTGCTCGGATTTTCGGTAGAAGCTTCTCTTGCTTCTCTTTAGTCCACGCCTCGAAAGCTATGATGTGCTCATCAGTCAGCTCATCGAAATAGCGTTTAAACGTGACTAACGGAAGCTCGCTCATAGCTATCACTCGGTAGCTTCGCTAAGCTTCTTCCTTTTAGCTCTGCTCTTTCTCTTAGCAGTTCTATTGCTATTGCTGTTAGTTTCTTCGACTTCTAAGTTAGCGAAGAACTCTGAGATTCTCTTTAGCTCGCTGTAACTGAGCGGTCTATAGATGCTTTGTTTGCCCGCTGTGATGACTAAGAGCACTTTGTTCTCATACTTGCTCTTTTTGATGCTGAACGTCATGCTCGCTATTTCGAGTCGCTGTCCGTTTGCTTTTACTTGCTTTGTTTCGCTTTCTTTTTCTTCTAACAGCTTCTTAACGGCTTTCGCAAGCTTACTAACGGTTTTCTCTAACTTTTCTATTCTCTCTTCTACACTACTCATTTTCTCACCTCCTCGGCGAGCGTGAAACTCTTCATTATATCTCACGTATTGAACAGCGTCTCTAATATCAGCTTGATTACGCAATATCTTAAAGTGAACATAACAATTCAAGCGAGCTAACTCTTTAGAAATGCTAAAATCGATAGGATGATTAGCGTAAATAACAGCATGAGCGTGACGGGGATTGCTAACAGCTTTGAAAATTAGAATCTTGCAGTTCTCATTCTTTAGACGCTCTAAAATAAGCGAATAATCGCCTCGCATAGTCACAAGATAAAAAAATCTTTTAATCATGTTTTTAGCTTAGCTGACGCTAACATGAGCTTCGATTTCACTTTGTAACCGCCGTATCTTGCGATATAGCGAATTAGATGATTGTTCTTGCGTAGCTTCTTTAGCTCGCTTGCTTTAACGTAGATTTTAGCGTCTTTCAAGCTAATGTAAGCGAAAGGCTGATCTTCATGTAGCTTGATAGCTATTGCTCGCTCTTTTAGCTTAACTAAGTAAGTCTTGTAAGCAAAGATTTTGTAGCCCCTGCACAGTCGGTAGCGAATCCAGCTCAGCAACGCTGAGAGATCGCTTGGATACTCGGCTATGTAGCAATATCTTAGCTGATTTTTGCTTCTTTCGTAGTAATGCGTGATCTGGTAAAGCTCAGAGAGGACTGGCGGTAAAAAAGGGAGATCGTCAAAGCTATTGATCATCGCTGATCACTTCTCTGAAGATTACTTCTTGCAAGATATTAGCTATCGAGTTACAGAAATAGATGCAGTTTCTCAGTTGCTCTCTCTGTGAATCGCTCAACTCTCGCTTATGCGGCTTTAGTAGTTCAGCGAGCAAGTAAGCTTGCTCTAAGTGCTCTTTTAGCTCGTTAGTATATAAAAAGAGAAGTTTGCTCGTCATAGCTCGGACACATCTTTTGCGAGTATAATAGCTGTGTCTTTTATTCTTTCAGCTGTTTCGTAGTAGTCTTCTCGCAAGTCAACTATGACTGCTTCTATAGCGTTTTCATCAACATTACTGTCATTGTCGATTTCGAGCGGTAAAACACGCTTGTATGCGAGCACTATGACTTGTATGTAACACAGATAATCGAATAGCTGTAGCAGAGCTGACGTCTCTAAAGAATCTAAGATTTTGACTCTTAGCTTGAAGTGTAGATCGCAAACGGGGTTAGGAATCTCTGAAACGTTACGGAAATTGAACTTGTAGTTATTTAGAATCTCATCGACTAAAGAGTTGAGCTTCTCGTCTCTGAAGTCAATGTTTAGCAAATGCTTACGTAGCATATCAACGTGAGTCTGATATAGCTCTCTTAGCGTGTCGAAGACTTCTATGCAGTCAGTATCTGACGCTAACTTCGTCAATATTGCTGATTCATATAGCTTGTTGAGCAAAGCGTAAGTTTCAGCTGTTTCAAATCCCGTCTTGTTAGCTATTTCTTCTTTGATCACTCTGTAGGCTTTGCATGGCACTGCACATAATTTAGAGATCATTATAATAGCTTTCTCGGGGCTGAACTCGTAGTTTGATAGCTCGAGTAGAACGTCTCTAAGCGTCATTTTAGCTCACCTCGCTTGCTTAGCTACTCGTTCAATAGACTCTTGAGCTGATCTATCGTCTTCTCAAGCTCCTCTATCCATGCCTTCATCGCTCCTCTCAGCGTTGCATAACCTCTCAGGTAATCTCTGTGGTCTATGCTTAACTCTTCTTCCATTCTCTCTTTTAGCCACTCAAGCATGCTTATTTCTCGCTCTAATACAACAAACTCTCTCGCATTCATTTAGCTCACCTCTTTAGCGAGCTTGCTCTTATCTCGAAAAAAAGATTAAAGATTACCACTCTCGATTGCGTACAGCTAAGTAAACATAGATTTCTCTTTCATCGTCTCTTTCGATCTCGAAGAAGTCTATATACTCGTCAGCGTCTATCCGCTTGTATTTTATGTAGTTTAAGCCGATCTTGTTCGCTTTTTCTAAAGTGCCCTCGACTGTATCACCCTGCTCGATCTCAGCGGTTGCTATAACTACTTTAAGCTTAGTGACATAGACCCTGTCGCCAATCAGCCACTCTGCCACCTCTTCGAGCTTCTCGTCTCTGATCTCTATCGTAGCTTTCGCTTCTCCTGTCTTCTCGTCGAACTGAACTCTTACGTTCTCGAGGCCGAGTTCTCTTGCTTTTTCTCTCACTTTCTCTATTTTCTCTTCTTTCTTCACGACTTTCACATATCTCTCATACAGCTCATCTACTATCTCTTCAAACTTCATCTCTCTCACCTCAATCACTACTATGTAACTACACGTATAAATACTTTCTTGCATATAGATACAAACTCATACATATTGATACAAATCGATACAGATGGATACGTATTAGCACACTTGTGATAGCAGAAAAGCTTATAAATTAAGCTAAGCTGTGATACAAATTAGCACAATAGCTATGAAAAAACACTCTATCAGCTTACTTCTTAGAATTGTTCATCTTCAAAAGTAGCTCGTAAATCTTGTCTATACGTAGATTAGTGTAATCTATTCGCTCATCTAATTTAGCTATCGTGGACTTTAGCTCTACAATATCGTTACGTAATTCTTCAATGCGAACATCTATTGTAAGCAGATTTCTAAATAGTTTAGCTAATTTGCTAAAAACGTTCATTCTATCACTCGATAGCTAAAAAAATAAGAATTAACAATTAAGATGACGGCGTAGCCTCTACGAGCTTAATTCCCCACCTGCCAGTCGTAGCGTCCTTCTCTATCGTGATCGAGCAAGCGGCAGGATCAAGCTCGCTATTCACCGTGCTAGAGTTGATCATAGCGGCGAGCATCGGATTATAGACGTTAGCTATGTTGTTTGTTATCCACGTGTCATCGTAGCCCGCATCAATAGCGTAAACCACGTAGGCGAGAGCTTCATTAGCTATCGCTACTACGCTGGTTTTGAATGCTTTCTTAACGAAGAATCTCTTGAGATCAGTCGAAGTAATCAAGTGATCGTATGTGTCGTTCAGTATCTCTTCGAGTAGCTCTTTCTTGCCGTCTAAAGCGAACGAGAGCTTGGGAATAGCTCCATAGACCTTATCTCTGTCTCCTACGACTCGCAAGATCACTTTTACGTTGTTCATGAATGCTCCCTTATTCGCCGTGACTCCAGCTTCGAAATCGCCTCCCTCAGCGAATGCGGCGTCTCTATTAGCTATATAGTCGCTTGCTCTCGCTGGCATCTTTGTTTTTCTCTTTAACATGATCTTGTTGAAGTCTGGATGGCTCTCGCTGATGAACGATGCGTAGCCTTCGTTAGATCTGTCCACGATCACGCTTCTGTATGCTGACTCGTCAGGAACTACTCTCTGTAAGTTCGTGAGAATCTTAGCTCTCTTAGCTTTAAACGTAGTCTCCCAGTCGTCTCCGATTTCGCTGATCTCGCTCGGTAGCTCTCCCAGGTTCAGAACTCCGAAATGCACGCTATATATCTCGGGCATGATAGCTACTTATCGTGAAATTATATATACTTGTCTTTTATGAGCGTTACAAGCTTCATCAGATGCTTCGGGAATTTACCTCGCTGTTTTTTAGCTATGCCGAGTGCTCTTGCCTTGTGTCTAACAGACCACTCCGTTCTACCGAGTATTTTAGCTATCTCGGCGGATGGTAAGAGATCGTAGTATAAGCGTAAGATCAGCTCTTCTTCCTTTGTCCACTTTCTTCCACTACTCATCGCTCATCAGCTCGCTTAGTTTAGCCTCAAAATAGCTTTTCAGCCCAGGATACAACCATAGCGTCATTACAGCTTTATTTAGCAATTGAGCTACGAGCTGACGCTTAGCTTTATCGAGCTGATCTTTGTGCAAGCGAATAAACTCTCTAATAGCTTTCTTGCCGTAAATCACGAACTCGTTACGTCTAAAGTCAGCTATGCCGTAGAAATTAGCTACGTCAAAATCGTAGCTAAATTTAGCTCGCATTTGATTAATCAGCTCTAAAAACTCGTCAAAATAGCTCACGCTATCACCTCAGCGATACTTAGCTAAAACGCCTTCAACCCGCTTACTTCTGTCGTAAACCGTTATCTTATCTATTTTCCTGCCAAATCGCTTAGTCCATTTGCCTTTTCTGCCCAAAATCGCTATAACGTTTACATCGCCCATGCGGAAAGCTCGTTCGGGTAATCCGACCGAATGAGCGTTAAATAGCTTTAAACAGTATTTGCAGTTGATAGCATGCCACAGCGGTAGAGTATAGCGTTCTTCAAACCAATTCGTGTAAACCATGTTCAGCTGTTCGTCTTTAGCTATAACGCCGTAATGTCCTTTCCGCTTTCTCGTATGCTTCTCTTTTCTACTCTTTCTACGCATAATTTTAGCTAAATACTCAAGCAAATGATAAACGGGGTTACTACGCTCTACTATTAGCGAAGTTAAGCCCTCTGGCGTGTTCACCGCTATAATGTAAAAGTCTGCGGGCTGATTTAGGAAAATATTAGCTGTCTGAGGTGTTAAGCGAATAGCACAAGCGGTAGAGTGGATTTCGTTAGGATTGAACGGAGCGTAGTAATATCTACCGACAGCTTTTAGCTTGTCCGCATTCGGCCATTCTGGCAACACATAGCTCATTCCGTTGCGTGATAGCTCTCCGATAGCTTCGATTAGCTCATCTAACTCAGCACCGTATCTTTCAACCAAAACGCTGTCTATGTTAGCGTCTCTAAGCGAATCATAGCTATACACAGCGTAAACTGTAACTTGACGCTTACTTATAGCTTTCTTTAGCTGTTTAGCTCTTTCTCTGATAGCTTTTCTACGCTCTTTCTCGATTTCTTCATGAATTCTCGTTAGAAATCTTAGTCGAGCTATAGCTACATCGTGAAAGACTCTGAGAAATTGTATAGTTGTTTGCATGATGTATTGCTTTCTTAACCGCTTATCCGATCTTTCCCGCTCACTGTGACGATTCCGAGCCATACTGCTCTAACTATAATCGAATCCGCATTCTCTATAAGCTCTAATTCGTTCATAGATCTCTTTCACTTTCGCTTTAATGTCGCTAACAGTAGTTAGCGAGTTAATAGCTGATACAACGCTATCTATGTGCGTATTCGCTAAGTTCTCAGCGTCAGAAAGGTAGTTCAGCAATAGCGTCTTTATGTCCTCTGTAGTAGCATCTATAACGCTCATATAGTCGCTAATTAGATTGCTGACTTCAGTCTTGATTCTATCAAATGTATCGCTGAGAGCTTGAATGTCAGCTTGAATCTCAAGTAGCATTGTATTGTATGTTTCATCGTCAACAAGATTTACATCGTAGCGAGCTTTCAGAGCGTTTAAGTCATCTAATCTCGCAGTAAGACGTTCTAAGATTATCGTGCAAGCTGTGTTAGCGTAGTTCTCTACTCGCTCTGTGAAGAACATGCAATCGAAGACTAAATCGTTGATTAGCGTTAAATAGAACTCGCTAAAAGCTGTTAAGAATGATCGCATTATAGCGTTCTTCTGAGCTATCAGCTCGCCGTAAGCGTTATCCAGCCCGCCGTATAGCTGTTGTAAGCGATTATTAGCTCCCTGAACCAGAGCCTCGAGAATCGTGTAAGGCAGAGCTGACGTTGGAGCTAAGATAGACGTTGCATACTTAGTATCTACGCTATCTATTCGCATTCCCATTGCTTGAGCCACCGAGAGATCGGGCGGTAAGCTACCTCGCCACACATTCAAGATCGTCTGTAAAGCGGCGTTATAGTTGCTCTCTAAAGCTGATGACATGCTTTCTGAGATCATTTCCATGATAGCCTCGCTTCCCATCTCCTCTCCTAAGTAAGCACTCGCTTCCACCGTTTTATCCATCACTTTAAAGTAAATTCCCGCCAGCTGTCTCGGATGATACGGGATAGCCGCTGGTTTAGCTATCGACTCGATGAGATCAGGATTCTCGAAGTAAGTGAAAATATCACGCACCCATTTTTCTCCCACAAGCGTCTCAAGTATTTTTAGCCTTAAATAGCGTGAGCTTGCCTCTGTTAAGTCTTTAGCTCCTAATAAATCAACAATTTCCTCGAATAGCTTGACAGGACTCCCGCTTTTTAGAGCTGAGCTAACTGCTTTCGCTAAACTCATCTAAATCACCCCCATGTAGCTTCTTTCTTAATCAAAACGCTATAACCTCTTAAGCCAGTTAATTCGCTTCCCACAAGCACCAGATAGTGCTGATTAGCTAACAGCGGTATTTCCATGCCTTGAATGATTACCTGACCGCTCACGTTTATTCGATTGTGGATATGTAGCACGAACATAGCTGTTGTCTGTCTTTCGTTATCCTCGTTGCTCGCATCGCAGTAGAACAAAGTAGGCTTAACATCTGCGTAAATTAGCACATGATACTTTCCGTAGCTCTCGTTATAGAACCAGCCCATGCCTAAGCTCTCCGCTTCTACTTTCTTTAGCTTGAAATCAATCAGTGAGCCGAGTAGCGGGTCAATAGTCTGATATGCGTAGCTTTTGAAGATAATATCTTGACCGAACACAGCGTTGTAGTCGGTCTCATGATGCTCTAATGACCAAACCGCATCCGCTAAGTAATATGCATACAATGTATCCTCCTCGTCGGGCTCTCTCGGCATAGCTGACTTATCGGAAGCGTTAATTCGCAATATACACAAGCCTTTGCGTAGCTCGGCGGGAATATTCTTCATGTTGTTTAGCAATTCGTTAAGCTCGTCACTTGTAAGTTGAATCTGCGGAAATACGGGATTATCATAGCTCTGACCGTCTAAGCCTGTCATAGCCACTGTTTCATCGTTATAGCTAAAGCTAACAGCTTTCTTCCCTACCGCATTAGCTGAGCTTAAGTAATATTGCTCTATTAGATAGCCTAAAGCTGTCTCGCTAACTTTAGCTGATAGCAGTCCGCTAATATCGCTAAGAACTGAGCTAATGCGAGTTCTCGCTTGATTAAACACGCTATATCGTCTATTCACTACTTCAGCGTATAGATATTTCAGCACATCTCTTTTTAGCTCATTTAGCTGATTTAGCACATCGTCATACGTTACCATACCGCTCACCTTACAAACGCTATTTGCTTAATCGTGTCATAATC
>Ga0190312_1000555_pt1 | contig 11429 bp, 11 predicted proteins | sample 487007910_MG_FD_165046 | JGI IMG/M metagenome (GOLD analysis project Ga0190312, IMG submission 165046) | Hydrothermal vent sediment bacterial communities from Southern Trench, Guaymas Basin, Mexico - 4870-07-9-10_MG | ecosystem: Environmental > Aquatic > Marine > Hydrothermal vents > Sediment ... | reverse complement strand
GCATCATTAAAATATAAATAGTGCCATATATATTTTATAATTAATGGTGATTATGAAAAATGTCGAAGAAATCGGCTTCGGTTTATATACCATTTGTCAATATCTACAAGTTGTATAAGGTATATAGTAATCCAAATCCTGATGCATTAATGCGACTTTTACAACTATCTAAGAGAACCATAAAATCGTATCTTAAATTCATAGATTTCTTGTTTAATGGAGAAGCTAGAGCAGTGATGTCGTTTGAGGAATTCAAATTACTATTGCGAAATAAAATCATGGAAAAACTTGATCTAGTCAAGATTCTAGACATTATGAGCCAGAGGGGTCTTCCCCTAAATAGCCATACATTATTTACTCTGCTAAGGGCTCATGGATATAATGTTTCTAAGACCTCATGTAAAGCTTTACTTTCTTTGCTAAGAAAGTTAGAAATCGTATCGTCATATCCTAAGACCGTCCTTATAAAGGATAAAAAATCGCTCGTTTATTATTATATATATACCAAAGGCGAGGTGAAATTTGCAGATATAAAGAAAAAATTTCCACTTCGAGATATACAAGATATAATCATAGAACTATATGCTGAAGATAAGATAAATATCGAAGGATTTGACATCCCCCGGAACTTAGTAGAAAGATATGGTAGATACCTGCCAGTCGAAGTTCTTAAGGATTCGCCAAGATCGCGATACATCAATCGATACATCGACCGAAGAACTGGAAAAGAATTCTATGAGATTGTTATAGCCCCTGATGATAAGGTGAGTGCTAATGTCAGAAAATTATTATGATGATGCTAACATAAGCGTTACCTTTAGTAAACTAAAAGAGCTGGCTAAAAGAATCCAAAAGATAGATGAAAGATTATTGTTTCGAGTCTTTGCTCGATGGAGAGAAGGAAGAGCGATAGATGCAAAACTTGATGATATTGAGCCTATACTAATTAGAACAGATGAACTAAGAAATAAGATAACTGGAGCTATTCGAATATTAGGAGAGCGGCTCTGGGAAGGAATATTTGCGATAAGAGCACTAAGAGAAAAATATGGTACAGGAAAAACACAATTGGCAAAATTTCTTTATAGATCATTAAAGGATAAGCAAGATATAATTACCTATTATACAAGCATAAAAAATCCAAGAGACTTAAGTAATATAGAATCATTGCTAGAAGAAGCGATTAAGGAAAGCAAAAATGAGAGAAAAATCGTTCTTTTTATTGACGAAGTAGATGTTTTGGTCGATCCTAAACTGAGTGAGGAGGAGCAAAGAACATGTATAGAACAATTCGCAAACATAATTATAAGATACTCGGAGTATGCATCAAACATAGGCATACCACTTTCGATAATCTTGGTCATAAGTCACAGGGCAGATAAGAAAATAAATGAAGTATCAGAAGATCGTCTAGGCAGGAGACTCACAGACACGCTAATAGAAGCAGATTTATTCCTCAAGAGAGAAGATATAAAGCAGTTAGCAATGAGAATTGCGCTATTATATATAATAATTTTGAGGAAAACTAATCGACTAGACAGAAGAATAGAGAGATATAAAACAGAGTTCTACACGATCATAAGAAACTTCATAGAGGATATATCAACATCGCTCTGGGATGAGCCTGCGCTTAGAGGAGTTACTATCGGAATGGCAATAACAAAAATCATGAAACTCACAGAATTCTTGCTAGAAGGTATTGATTGGAGTAATTTTAATGATAATTACAGAATGCTTCTAGGCTCACCTCAAACTGTGGGAACCAGAATTGAAAAAATCATAAGGCACGCATTCGAAAAACTTTGCCCAACTTTTTCATTTAGGAAAGACTCGTATGAGCTTAAATCAAAGTTTATTAACACCCAATTGGAAATTGATGGTTTTAAATGCGATAGTTACTACGACATTTACTTAGGAGAACAAACACCCCTAGGTCAAGCACTAATCGAAATAACGACAACATCTAATATTAGAAGTAAGTATAGCCAACTCAAAGCCTTCCTATCCAAGGCCCCCGTGCTATTAGTATACATTTATCCTACTCAGCAAGAGGTTATCGAGGACTTAGATGCTTTTATCGAAGAACTTGGTAGCGATTCTCCAAACATGATATTTCGATTTATAATCGATCAGAAACTAATTAGATATGCATTGTTGTTATCAGAAGAATATCAATTAAGATATGCAAGAGAAATTATAGATTTAGTGCATGAGGTAAAACCATTACTAGAGAAGATATCCTACGCGCTATTCAATAAATGGTTTTCTCTAAGACCAACAGAAGAACTAGCAACAACATCACCAACACCACCAGAAGAACAAACACGTCAGGTCGACATTTCCGAGATCAAGAAGAAATTATTCGCTGGATTACATAGTACAATAATAAGGCTCCAGTTAGACGAAAGAAAGTATAAACAAAAGGACACGATAGTAGATCACTTGGCACGAACGATAAATGATGTATTAAGAGCAAATAATATTCCAATAACAAGGGAAATATGCCAACAAATCGCCTATGATATCATCAAAAGTTGGGCATCTAAGGGACTCGGTAAAGAAACTCAAAAACAATTTAGGCCATATAATAGCAAAAATAGACGACAAAATCCCTCATGGGATAACAAAAAAGCCACCCAAATAGCACTAGATGAGGTATTAGCATCACTAAAACTCATTTATGTCCCCTAGTTTGGGGCTGCACAATTATTTTCTATGCCTTAACATATTACGGTGAACTCTATAAAGAGACTTTACTTGACACAAGCAAGTGACCTAGAGTTCCTACATTTCCCTTAACAATCATATAAGCTCCTCCTCATTTTATTTATCTAAAAAAGCAGCATCCACCAAAGATAAAAAATCTCACCCTCCTTTTCTGGTAACTGTATGAATATAGGAATTCTCAGATAGAAAATTTGATTTTTCATGAAAGGCTGCCCCTGTCTTATCTAGGCTTCGATGTTCCTTGTTCTGTCTGTCCCACGGCTATCCATTTGTCCTCTGCATAGAACTCATAACAACTAACGAATAATACATACTAAGCATAGTCGTGATTAAAAGCAGACTTATTGAAGATTATATCCCTATTCTACCTACAATAGTTTTATGTCATGCATCTGAAACTCTTTCCGCTTAGGGTTTCGTGTTAGGATTCCATGTGAGGTATGCCTAAACTATTAGCATTATTTGCTATATTGCATGTGGTTTATTTGTCTGTAGATAGTTGTGTCGAAAGACAATGTAGTGTCCCATAACTTTCCATGTTTTGTTGTGTAGAGACACTAATATCGCTAGTTTGGGTTATGGCTTACATAGATGCTTTCCTCATTTACTGTGCCGCATGGAAATTCATTTTCTTATATTCTGTTTCTATTTATATCGAATGAGTGCTATTAGTACGCATAAATAGGTGTGTATGCTTGATGCATGAAGAGGCCGCTACTAGGCTTTTGAGGAGGATCATCAAGACTTATAGAGGGCTGAAGGAGATATTGAATAAGTATGGTGTATCGAATACTGGTGAGCTTTTGGATGGGATAAGAAGTAGGAAGTTTACTGAGCACCCCACGTATGAGGATTATTTGGAGGCAAAATCATACGAGTTTGAACTTGAAAAAATTCTGAAGAAGCTGAATAGCACGATAGCCGAGATGTAGAGGGCTCCCTCTAGTGCTTAAGATTTTAAGAAGAATAAGGAATCATGTTCAGCGGAAGTATAGTCACGTTCTTCTGAGACCCAAAGATTATTGGGCGGCGACTAAGAATAAATTGTTGTTTGCTTCTAGGTGGAACCATATGGAGTACCTACATGCTATCTTCTGAAGTTTTCTATGGGACAAAAACACTTGCTGCGATAGATCAGATCCCGCTGTGGCAGCGTCCAATCTTAGGATATCGGTGATCTGAAGCTTCTGAAGAAACTGAAGTTTTCCGTGTAAATAAACAGAAAATGTCGATACTTAGAGTGATATCATGGTCTTAAGGTTAATAGTGTTCTAATAACTAGCTAGTATTCATGAAAAGCGGTTTTACGTGCATTATTCTTCGCTCTTGACCAACAGGTTGCGGAAAAAACAGGGTATCTTTAAAAAAGACCACCAAATTATTTTATTTATATGGTATTTATGTGGTATATTTGGTTAATCCTAGCTCGATCTACTTATTGCGTCAAAATACGTCGGATAAGCGAATTGTATCTTTGATGCATGCCTGCTTCTTAGCAGGCAGAAACTCAACATTGTGATACATAATGGGTAACTCGAAGAAACGGGAAATAATTATAGCGGGTGGCCTTTTCCTGATATTGCAGAACTTGATGCGACTCTGGGGATCACACTATGGAAGGAAGAAGATAGTTATAAATTATCCCGACAAGGATGTTTTTGTTGAGTTACCGCTCGATTTTCTTTCTCTTCAGGGGATTCAGTACGGGTTACTATATAATACATTACTTAAGTTAGAGAAACTATCCATAATCAAGATGACGTATCGCTCTAAGAGGAAGATTGTTGTTGAGGTTAGTGATAAGGGTAGGAGATTCTTTGATCTTCTGGTTAGAATATCGTCGCGAACCAACACGCAGTGCGATATAACTATTAATGATGCAAAGTTCTTGTATATGGTCAATACTCTTGGTTTTTTGCCACCTATCACTGAGGTTGCTAAGAGACTCTCGCTCTCTAAGCATGGAGCGATCAAGCTTGTAAGTAAGCAGAAGGAGCTTGGTCTTATCAATTATGAGAGTGGACTAATAACGTATGATGGGCAGATATTTCTTGACTGGCTTATTGAGATCTTGGGGGAAAATCTTCTTTCTGAATCTGATGAGAACAAAGCGTTTTCTGTTTGCAATCAATATGGTGTTAGAGGAGAATTCTTAGAGAGACTGCACTCCACGATTCTAAGTATTAGTAGATTAATTAGACATAGCATTCATTGTGGAAGTATCAAAGAGAAACCAAAAATAGCTATTATTGGGATAAGTCAAAATCATCGGGTAATGGATGTTATCAAAGCGATAAGTAACGCGTTGAGAAGAGAGTTTACGGATACGCTCTCCATGGCTTGGATATCTGATGGGCGAAGACTAGGTATCTCAAACCAAAAGCAAAAATCTCCCAATAGGATCAGCTCTATTCTCGATATGATATCCAGCTATGGAGACTGCGACCTCGTAATCCTAATAATTAACATATTCATCGCCGAGCTCATCGGAAAGAAAATATCGTCTGAGCAGAATTGGGGGCCAAGAGTTCTCATGGTCACGAAAATCGCAAGAAGCATCATGAGTACATGTGATATTCAAGGAACTAAGAGGCGAGGCTTAAAGCTTTTGGATACCATGCTGAGAGTATTCAAAAAGAACAATAAGTTAGGAATACTTGGGGACAATGGGTCTCAGATAAGCATAAATATTAGGAAGAAAATCCCGACAAATATACTTAGGGATGCCATCTTCCTCAACATACCTTCACTGGAGAGAGGATGGTGCATACTTCCACATGGGATGCTGAAAATACATTTGGATATGATAATCAAACATGTTAAGGTGAATGGAACTCTTAGAGTATGCGACGAACCGATATACGGCCTGAAATGTCCAGGAGATAGCTGGCTGGAAGATTGCCAAAAGGAATCCATGTGCGAATATGACCTCCACCAATCGAGCAGGGGGGTCTCTATAAGGATGAAGCAGTGCAAAATAAGGTACCTAAGCAGAGCACTACCCAGGTGTGTGGTCAGAGAAATCTCCTTTGGCCTAAACACCATCGATAGGCCAAAACTTCATAGTATCTTCAGTAGAGAGCCGCACCTTATCCCCTATATATATGGGATGATGACCCTCAATATCCATGAGGAAGCCGACAGATCGCTTCGCCGATACCAACACGTGATAAGAAACGCAGAAATACATACGGCAGGTGGGCATAAAGTCTACTGATCACACAAAGATCTAAGCCTCCTACTCCAAAAGATGTGTATACCAAGAGACTACTTCCTGGCTTGTCGCAACAGTTTGCTCACAAAATTATTTAGTTCTTTCGACACAGAGGAATCTGGGTATAGATCCGTAACAGAGTTCCCATGAATATAGGCATCAAGAACCTCCTTGCTGTACGGGATCCTACCTATTATCTCGACGCCATGCTTATCCGCGACTTCCCCTATCAGGTCATCCCTCGCACCACCCATGCCAGCCTTATTGATCACCACAACAACCCTCTTACCCAGCTTCTTGGATAAAGCCAAAAACCTGTCGAGATCATGAGCACCAAGAGGTGTTGGTTCTGTGACAGCAACCACTATGTCGGCTCTCCTAATCGCTAACCACACCCCCGCACCTGTCCCTGGTGCAGAATCAATTACAACATAGTCATACTCCCCAAATTTTTCCTCAGCGTAGTTTATGGTCCGCAAAACCACGTTTATATGCTCCTTGACGCCCGGTAGCACCTCTCCCTGGATAAGATCTATGAGCCCCTTCCTCCCAGAATAGATCCTACCAATAATCCTTCCTCTGTCCTTAATAGCGTTCCTAGGACACACAATCATACATAGACCACATCCCTCACATACGTTTTCTAAGAGTGTTGGCACAGTCCCTTTGATGCCAACTAATGCGTGTGCAGGACACTTCTCAACGCATATTCCGCACCCAACGCATCTATCTGCATTTATGGATGGTAAAAACCCCTTGGCTTCCTCCACAATCTCCCTTCCATCAATTCCCAGTAGGGTGTGAGAAACTGGCGACTCGACATCCGCATCGACATAGAGGACTTTTTTCCCACTTCTAGCTAGGTGATGGGCGATGCTTGTTGCTATGAAAGTTTTACCAGTCCCCCCTTTGCCTCCACCAACACTAATTATCAGCATTACCCTTTCACCCGACTGAGCAGCCTCTCAGCGATCTCTCTGAGGCTCTTAGTGGCAGATGAGGAGGGAGCATACTCAATTAGGCTTCTGATATTCACATATGCCTCAACTATTGATCGATCATAGGGTACTGTCCCCAAAAAATCAACTTTTCTTTCCTCCGAAAAGCGGCGTATCTCGTCAACAAATTCTCTGTTCAAATCATACTTGTTAACTATGAGCCCCATAGGAACATTAAATATCTTGCCAATCTCATATATCTTTGATGCTGTCAGCATTGATTGTGGTGTTGGTTCTACTACTATCACGAGGTAGTCGACACCCACGATGGATGATATTACTGGGCACCCAATACCTGCCGCCGCATCAATGACTATGTATCCACCGCCAACAATGCTCCTAGCCTTCATTCTCAGCATATCGACAAGCTTACCAGAATGCTTCCTTCCGATTTCGAGCTCACCAGTAACAACCTTACCAAACTTTGTGTCATATATAATCATGTCTCCAGTCTTAGTCTTTTTTATGTCTATCGCCTTTGTTGGGCATACATACCCACATACGCCACAGCCCTCACAGAGCTCGGGGGTTATAACTGGTCTGCCATTTTTGATATCTATCGCACCATATCTGCAGATCGACGCACACGTACCGCAGGAGATGCATCTATCGTAGTTTATTACTGCTATTTCACTATCGAAGACCTCTTCACGGTGAATCTCAGTGTGCCTGCCAAGAGCTATAACTAGATCTGGCGCTTCTACATCCGCATCGACACCAATGACTCTTTTTTCTACACCGCTAAGGTAGCTAATTAAAAAAGAGGAAACAGTCGTTTTTCCCGTACCCCCTTTGCCACTCGCGATTGTTATCTCTAGAGACACCCTACTCCCTGACCAAACCAGCAGATCTTAGAGCTTGGATCAAAGGCATTCCAGGAGAGGCAATCAAAATCCTAATACCCATAGCGTTTAGTGCTGCTGCTGCGTTAGGCCCTACTTGTGGGGTAAGAACAACGTTTACATGCTGGTTCGCTAACCACTGTGCAGCTGCGGGCCCGGCGCCTCCCCTAGCCATGGCATTTGGGTTTGGCACAACACTTATACTTGTTATTTTCCCATTATCGATATCCACTATTGCGAAGTATGGTGCTCTTGCGAATCTATATGCTACTGGCGAGTTGACTCCCATGTCCCTATCTACTGGAATGGCGACTCTCATACCTACCACCAGCCACATATTCATTCTCCAAACATGGGTTCTTCTCAACAATTATTATTATGATATTCCAAATGGAATTATAATATCAAAATTAGATTTATAAAAATTCATCACAAATATCTAGAAAGACCACTAGAACAGAAGTCAAAAGAGGGAGTATTAAATCTCACCAATTAAAAATAAGTTGAAGAGGTTATCACTAGCTGTTTTCCTGCAGTTGAGTGATATGCCTTTTCTTTCTTTTTCTCACCATATACGCTACTAGAAGAAGGGCGGCTATTGCTGGGATTATAAGCGTCACAGGGATTAAGCGTAGGGCGCCATAAACTGTTCTTCTTATCGTTTGGCTTGTTTGCTCATAGTAGTCTTTTTCTGCGACTATTCTGATTAGATATGGACTGGGGCTCCTTGGAACCCATCTAAATCCTGCTTTTCCATTAACGTCGGTTGTCTGCACATCTACTCTAGTTCCATTGATGAACATTGATGCCTCAGCGCCAGCAACATACACGATGTTTTTATCGTTCTCCCCAACTGTTATTGCTATGATTAGCTCATCACCAACGACAAGTCTTTCTGGTGTAATAACGATGTTTAGTATCTCAAGTTTCTCTGGTTCGATGACCAGGGTAAGTGTTCCATTCGCCTCTTGGTAGTAGCCGGAGCATCCATGCACCACCACGCTATAATTCTCGAGCAAGAAATCACACTTTACTGTTATCTCCGCTTTCCCATTTATGTTCATGACAGCAGACCTTAACTTCACTTCTGTGCGTTTATAGATAAGTAGAACCGGGGTGTTTCACCTGCTATGGGTTCTTCATCATCTGTAAGTGGATAGCTACTTATCGAGAGGTAATCTGTGTATTCGGCCCTAATATTCTCATACGGACATGTAATTACTGTGGACCCCTTGCCGATAGTTATCTGGATATGCTTGGAGTATTCCTCATAACCGCTCAGACCCTCGCACACCAGATATGTGCTGTAAACTCTAGGTTTGATTGTCGCTACCCATACCAGAGTTGCTTTTCCAGTGTCATCTGTCTTTGCTCTCGCAACATCCATGAGTCGCCACTAACATTTATTAGGAGAGCAATGTCTATTCTTGGTATCGGTTCGCAGGTGTAGTTGAGAATTGTTACTAGTATTATCGGTTCGTCAGAATAGTTTGTAGAGTAGCTACTCTCGTTTGTTAGTATCTCTATGTATGTCGACAATATCTTTATTACGCTGCATGCTTCGGAACTGTTGTATAGATTATCACCAGCGAAGACAAAGCTTATCTCTACCTCGCCACTGGTATTGGGTGCTTGATATACATACTTAGCAGCCCCATCATCACCAGTGGTTATATTCGCCACATATGTACCATTCGCATACACCATCACCGTCCCATTCGGTACCGAAGCACCATCATTATCAAGCAGATAGATCACGTTTCTACTATCTTATCGACAAAAACATATGATTCGACATAAATCTTTTATATCTGTGCCCTTAAGGATAAGTGGAAACTCATAGCAGACAGAACGAATAACATCGAGGCTTAAATCTGATAGGGACAGTCTTCACGAAAAAACAAATTTTCTATCCAAGATGATAGATACGACATAATGATCAAACTTATCTTAAGATACAGCCCGCTGATAGTATCTTCGAAGAATCCTTAGTTTTTTCCTATATAGCCTGCTACTTTTTATGTGGCTTACTATTAGCTTGAATAGTTCCTTCGTGAGTTCAACATGTGATAGGAATAAGTTCTTTCTCTCCTGTGGATCCTTCTCGATATTATATAGTTCTATGCCCCTCGGGCTTGATATTAGTTTCCACGGCCATAGTACTACCGAAACAGAAAAAAACTGATACCTTATTTTGAAGCGATAGTCTACTTTTGCCACATTAGAGAATATTGGTCTTTCACAATCACATCTCATTATGGACTTTCCAAGATATTTTTTGGGTTTTTTTAGCCCCAGCAAGTCGAGAATTGTAGGGGGGATGTCTAGAGTTGAAAAAGAATATCTCGTAGCTGAAGGAATTCTATCGGTATTTATATAATCGCCTGCGATTATTAGAGGCACTCTAATTATTTCGTTATATAAGTGTTGATGCCAATGGCCGAACTTACCGTGCTCCAAAAGTTCCTCCCCATGATCGGCTGTTAGGATTATTAATGAGTCTTCTAGGAGATTATTTTCATCGAGAATTTCTATGAGTCTACCCAGCATATTATCAATAAACATAACGGACTTTTTATAGGATAACCTGACAAACTTTAGCTCATCACAACTCACCTTCTTTGGTCTCTTAAAATATATCTTTGTTAAAAAGGCAACATACTCATCCAAACTATCGAAATGCTTCTTCCATATATCTGAGAAGAATGGGTAGTGGTTATCCATGAAATGTACCCAGAGAAATGTCTTCTCTTTTCTCTTGAGTAGAGGGATCACTTTTTTCTCTAGGAACAGCAAGATCTCATCCGCAGACATGTATGGGAGAGGCAACTTCTTGGCTGCCGCAATCTTTATTTTCTTGAGAAGAAATAGAACATCCAGAGTCGCCTTTGTAATGCTCATTAGGCGCTTAAATTTTCTTATGATCATGTGTCTAAAGCCAGACTTTGAAGCTATGAGGAGGCGCTTCTTTCTAATTTTTTGTTCATCAAAAAACAAATGGAATCCTCTGTTCCAACCAAAAAATTCTGACACAAACATATTGGAACTTACACCAATGTTATAAAAGCCACTTCTAGCAATAATTTCTGCTAATGTGGGAGTAAATGGATCTGGTCTTATACTATTCATGAAGAAAAAGTATCTCGACAAGAACATTGTCGGAAAAGCTGAAAATGTTGTGCCACCACCAGAGAAGAATTTCCTGACAACGACACCATCATGTGCGAGCCTGTCAAAGAATCTTGTGTTTGTCTTACCACCATAAACACTGAGATGATCCGCTCTCAGGCAATCAAATGTGAAAAAGTATATTCTCCTTATCAGTAGTGACACCGTACCGGATTGACCTCCTTCCCGCACTAAAGTGCGGGGAATCCTAAGATTCCCTCGCGGGAGGTTCGGCCACCCTCCGCCGAGCTCATATCATTGCTCGGTAGAGTGGCCTGGCCGGGCCATCGGCCCGTTAGGGCTATCCCGCCAAAAGGCGGGACTCACCCGTATGGTTTCCGTTTTTTCGCTTCTTTATGCGCCCACTTCTCTTTGCCTTGGTGGGCCTCATCATCTTTGTGTTGTTTGGCTGATGAGGCTCTCCTCACCGGCCAGCCCGCAAGACCTCTGGAGAGCCTCCTGTGCGGATCAATATATTAT
>Ga0190312_1000553_pt1 | contig 11445 bp, 10 predicted proteins | sample 487007910_MG_FD_165046 | JGI IMG/M metagenome (GOLD analysis project Ga0190312, IMG submission 165046) | Hydrothermal vent sediment bacterial communities from Southern Trench, Guaymas Basin, Mexico - 4870-07-9-10_MG | ecosystem: Environmental > Aquatic > Marine > Hydrothermal vents > Sediment ... | reverse complement strand
TTATAGCGACTCTCTCTGTAATCCCTATAGGAACCAAAAGCACAAGCTTATCTAAGTATGTTGCAAAGGTTATAGAAAAACTAAAGAAGGCAGGAATAAATCTCGAAGTAACACCTATGAACACGGTTATCTACTCGGATAATCTAGAAGATATACTAAAAGCCGTGGAAATAGCTCATGACGCACTACGGGAGGAGGGCGTTGAGAGAATGGATCTCTTCCTAAAAATCGATGCCAGACACGATAAGCCCGGCAGAAAGCCCATTGATAAAGTAAAAGCCGTTTTGGAAAAGCTAACCTAACCATACTAACATTATATCCATGCTACCTTTTTTATTACTTCAGACTCAAAACCTCTAGCAAATTCTAAGCTTTGAGATATAGAACCCTATTGTCTTATGAATATGGGGGAAGAAGCGGACTCCCAAATTCGGTATGTAGGACTGTCCGCCGAAGTTTACAGGTACCACCTCCACATCCTCATTGTTGTTGATAATATGCCTAATAACGAATTCTCCCTCCTCTGGAAATACCGAGCAGACAGAATAAACTATGAGTTCGGCTCCCGAATACTTAGCTATTTCCACGGCTTTCGATAGGAGCTCTCTTTGAAGCTTGCTCAGTTCCATTATACGCTCGGGGCTTATTCTCAGTTTCACATCTGGGGATTTCGGTATCATACCTGTACTCGAGCACTCAGCATCGAGTATTATTTTGTTTACATCACCAAAATCTTCTGGTTTAAGCTTTCGGGCATCACAGACTATCATTTTTAGCTCAATATCCATATCACTAAGATACCTTCTGACCATACCCTCCAACCTTCGCATTCTCTCCGCTGATATATCCACGGCATATATCTTTCCTTCAGACATCTTGAAGGATGTCGCTATAAGCTTTATTCCCGGCGCAGCTGCCATATCAAGTATAATATCACCAGGTTTTGGCTCCAATGCATGAGTCGCTGCCACAGATGCCTTTTCCATTATCAGAATCATCCTTCCTCTATACGCGAAACTATTCTCTATTTTTCTTGGCAACTCTTCGATTCGGATTAAATCGTAGAAGTCTTCGTCTGGTACCACACGGAAACCTTCTCTCCTAAGTATATCTAGAACTTCTTTTCGAGTATGCTTTGAGGTATTTACGCATGCCCAAGTATAGGGTAACCTATGATTCATTGTCTTTAACATTTTTTCGAGCTCATCCAGATCCATATATTTGCTTAGTCTGCGCACAAGAAAATCGGGGTATGAGAATACTAGTGCGAGCCTTCGTAGCCTAGGTAGACCAGTAAGTTCTTTGAGCGCTTCTTCACATTCGCTCATCAGGTCATCTATACTGATGCCATTTACTCTCCTAATTCTCTGAGCAACTTCGCTGTTCCTTTCTATGGCAAGCCGATATATCAGAATTCTAAGAAAATCTTTGTTCGTAACCTCTATGTTTATTTTCTCTATTATCCAGTCGATTAGACGTAAATTCATAACGACTCCAAAAAGAAGATTAGAAACCCTCTTCTTCGTCTTTGTTGGGAGGTTAAGTTTGTATGTAAACACTCTCAAGCTAAGCCTATCTATTGTCTCCCAGTATCTCCTTAGTAGCCCTGCCGCTACTTCCTCCACATACTTCTTCAAGCTCAGCCACACCGATATTTCGAGCTGACTCTTTGTGAATCAATGCTCTGTTCTCTTTTCTGGTCCAAAATCTCTTTGATAAAATCCCAAGGTTTAAGAGCACATGAGTATATGTCATAACCCCCACTACGATTAGTGTCCAGATAAGCGCTTCCACATAAAAAGCCGACATTATGCTTCCAATAAACACTATGAACAATCTTACGTCACGTGTGGCTAGAGGAACCCCACCTACCTTCGATGGGTGAGTACCAAGCGACGCCTCAGATCTAGCATTCATAAAGCTTACCAATAAACTTCCAGACAATGCTATCATCGAAAGGAAGAAAATCACTTTTACTTCATTAGGACCTTCAGAGATTACTAAAGCTGACACTGATAAGCCTATTAGTATCGCTATATCCACAAACCTATCTAATAATGAATCGAAAAAACCTCCGAATTTGCTTTGCTTGTTTGTGATGCGTGCTATTTCACCATCAACACCATCCAGAACAGATGCCAGCTGAACCATTATCCCCGCGATCCAAGGATAGGTAATAACATATAGGGCCCCTGCGATTATTCCAAATACTGTGGTCATAATCGTTACTATGTTAGGATCCACATCCCAGCGTCGACTAACTATAAATCTTGATATTGGTGCTGATAGTTTCCTGTTAATATATCTGGATATAGGGCCATCTGTGGGTTTTCCGATCATTCGAATACACCGTAGCTATTTGACACGGAGATTATAGCATCTAATATTTCTCTGGCATCTCCCCAAATCAATCTTCGCAGTTCTCTGGGCATATCAACGTCAAGCCAAGGCTCACCTGTGATATCTGCTATGTAAACTTTTCTGCCCATTTCGATGAGATAATTTACTATGTTTGACATCCTCACAACCGGCTTTCTCCGCACATAGCTTTCTACGAGAGGTAGAATCCGCTTATTTACTAAAAATAGCCCTGCATCAACATAGTTGAACTCTTCTAAGTTCTTACCAATCTTCACGACTTTACGGTTTCTCACAAGTATCTTCGTTGCTTCATTAACATCTATGTAGATGGGGTCAGAATCTGCCGCTATGAGCACATCTATGCTATTATTATAGCTCTGAAGCATTTTTTGTGGTATCTGAGGCGGATATATGTGATCGCTCATGGAAACGAATAGCACGTTTTCCTCAGCCATTTTCAGTCCAAGATAGAAGCTGAATCCATTCTCTCGGAATGGTTCATCGTTGATAATAATAGAATAGTTCTTCACACCAAGCCTCCCTATATGCCTAGAAATCTGCGCCATTATTCTACGCTGCGTAACAACATAGAACTTCCTCACACCAACATTCATCAAGGATAACAATGGAAGCTGAAAAAGCTTAAAGCCTCCCACATCAACAATAGGCTTCGGCTTGTTCCTACCCAATCTCACACCGAAGCCCGCTGCTAATATTATTGCTGCCGAAACCATTAAAGCTCACCTAAAGGATCCCTAAGGGGGAAAGAGAAGGGGTCGTGAGGATAATGTCCATGTGAGATAAGCTAGATTAATATAGAGGGAGCCCAAGAAAATATTTATATCATCAATCGAATAAAAAGAGAATATTGATGAGTGATGATCGGAGCTGTTGCTGATCTGATGATGAGCTCGGACCTCTTCTGAAAAAACTTAGCGATACTACCTAACTACCTTACTTTACTTTTTAATATATGCCATTCTGTTAGAAACATTATCTCTCGAGATACTCATCTTACCCCAAAACGTCTAACAGAAGTATCTAATCCCCCTTATTCTAAAGAACCACACGTGATATCTTTTCTTAGCCTAAAAAGCTTCAGTGTCGCTAGAGCGACTATACACACCAATGCTTGAACTTTCAAAGAGATCTTTACTCAAAGTTCAATATAGCAAGAAAAAAAGAATTATTGATTAAAATCGAGATATATCCTACTTGGTGTGGGACCTCTCTGCGCCACATACTTACTTGTTTTTCTTTTATTGTAGGGGATCACAGAGGGCTTGTCCTGTAGTATAAATGCTAGCTGCGCAATTTTCATTCTAGGATACAGCTTTATTGGAACTATATTTATGTTGCTCATTTCGAGCGTTAATGTTCCTTCGAAACCAGCATCAACGAACCCTCCGGTCGAATGTATTATAAGTCCAAGTCTCGCCAGCGATGATCGGCCCTCAATCCTTGCACTTATATGAGGAGGCAATTTTATATACTCTAGCGTGGATGCTATGATGAATTGCCCAGGGTGAAGTACTAGGAATTCACCATCGTTTATATGGATATACTCAAGGTATTTATCTATGGGCTCCCGCGGATCTATAGCTTCTATGCGCTTTCTATCAAACATTATGAATTCGTTACCGAGTCTGAGGTCGATAGAGGAGGGGCCGACAAGTTTCTCGTCGAAGGGCTCTATGACGATTTCCCCTTTGCGTATAAGCTCTATTATAGTTTTATCCGACAGCAACATGTGTTATCGCTACGCTCCGAGCTTGTAATGAACCCTACTTCTGAATTCTTTTTGTCTCCCAACGTGCCAAGACTGTATAGGTCTATAGTACCCAACTATTCTGCTCCAAACCTCAGTTTTTGACCCACACTGTGGACACTTCCAGTATATTCCTATGCCGCTCCAACCACAGTTCTTGCATGTGCTTATAGCAGGTGTTATGCTGAAGTACACTATCTTGGTGTTTGTAACTATGCTGTAGATAAATTTCTTTAGTGCTTTTGGATCTATAGCCTCTCCGAAGAAGAGATGCGCCATAACACCCCCAGTGAATTCTTGCTGGACTAATCCTTCTAACTCGACACGCTTCACGAGAGGTATCGACACATAGTATGGCACTATGCTATTACTGTATATGGGCTCGCCATTCAAAATCGGGATATATGCTTCGCCCTTCTCGACCAAATCCTTGAATTTCTTGTAGTCACTCATAGCAAGCTTATATGCTGCGCTTTCTCCAGGTACCTCCTCAACATTATAGAGTACATTATCTATCTCCTCCCACTCCTCCGTTTTTCTTCTGATGAACCTAACTATCCTCCTCATAATTTGAATAGCCTCACTCACTCTGGAGGTATTCCATACATTGAAATCACCCATGAGATTCATCGCGGTTTCTGGGAGCCCTATTATCCCTATCGTACTGAAGTGTCCAGCAAAACTGGGCAGATATACCTTCGTTAGGGGCATAAATCCGCTTTCGAGAGATTTCTGGTAGCGGATCCTTAGTCTAGATAATATTTCTCTCGCCACAAGCATCCTATCCATCAGCATATCAAAGAATTTATCTTCATCGCCTTTACTCATAATCGCGAGTCTAGGCAGATTTATGGTAATAACACCTATGCTTCCAGTCGCGTCCGGCGCCGCCCAAACTCCCCGTGGACCTCTCGTTTTCTTTAGCTCGTCATACAGATCCTCTACTTCTGGGGCTCTAGTTTTGAATGTAAAATGCATACTATTTAGCTTCTTAGTATCTATCGTGAGCCTGCAACACATTGCGTAGAGCCCCTCTACATCGCTAGCATAACCATTAAGTATGTAGAGAGACCCACGTTTTGCTAGTACTTCAAATATTAGGTCGGTAAGTTCACCCCACCTAGTACCATTCCAATCAAATTTGGGTGTGAGCATAAGTGTCACTATTGGAAATGTGAAGGGGCGTCCTAATGCGTCCCCTTCTAGGTATAGCTTTAGTAGTTCCTTGTCCACTATGAGGGCTTCATCGAGGTATTCTTCTATTCTACCTACAACTTTTCCACCAACTATCGCTTCGCTGCTAAGGTATGCCTCGGAGAGATCCATAACAATAGTAATGTTTGTGAAGGGGCTCTGAAACCCAATTCTGGATGGATAGTTTATTTCGTATACTAGTCTTTGAAGTGCTTGCCTGATTTCTTTTGGACCAATGTTATCATGCCTAACAAAGGGAGCTAAAAAAACATCAAGCCCACTCGTCGCTTGGGCTCCACTCCACTCGTTCGCCGCTAAGAAGAAGAAGTTTACGAGATGGGATACTGCTGTATCAAAGTGTTTAGCTGGATTAGATATTATTGTTGGCGTTCTAAGTCCTATCCTAAGAATTTTTTGAAATGACCAACCTGCGCAGTATGGGATAAATAGTGAGAGAGGAAGCTTATGAATGTATATATCGCCATCTGTATGCATCTCAACCGCGTCTTTAGGGAAATATTTTTCTAGAACCGCTGGATGTTTAAGTGCTTTTGAGAGTATGTAGCTGACAAATGCTCCAAATGATTGGTTTACATTTGCATTCTCCCTACTTTCCCAGTCATTCTGAGTCAAATATTGCTTCTCCCACTTATCTATATTCGCAATTATCCAGTCCATGACACTTGCAGGTTTTTGTCTACTTAGAGGACTTTCGATCATTTTTATCATCTTGAGAGTAGTGGGTATATTTCTTCATCTCCCATTAGATAAGATAATCGGTTGGAAGAGTTTATAAGAGTAGGTTATACCAAAATTCTCGTGGTATAGATATAGATATTTCCACCACCCTTATAGAAGAACCCCATCTGTAATACGGACTTTTGGAGGCTTCGAGGCTCCTAGTACCGAAAGATTTCAACACAATAAATAAGTTGGGGGTAGCTTGGGGGCTCTAGTACTCCGATCTATGATCCTCCGAAGAAATAGTCAAGGCTTCACTAATAATTTTCTCCGCCAATTGATAGTAGAATTGCGGATACCTCTCTCTGATCTCCTCTAGTATTAAGAAACATTTTTCCTTACCCTCTGACTTACCACTTTTGGCATAGAATTTTATCGCTCTTAAAGCTGATAGTGCACTCACAAACGGCATCTTCTCGAAGAACCTATAGAGCCTCTCTAAGAGTTGGGCTATCTCTATTAGGATCTCCTCCCTTTGTCTACTGTCTTTTATGAATATAGCTACATTTCCTAGGCATGCTAGGAGATCCATCATTATCATCGCATATGTGTACTCATCACTTCCCCACAGTTTCTCTACGAAATTCTCTGCGAGTTCTTTTATTATCGTGGGGATATTCTTCACAACTATGTTAAAATGTGCCATTATTGATGTATAGGAAGCTAGTAGCCCAGAAATTGTACGAAAATACGTATTCAGGGCAATCCTATGCTTGAACGCAGCATCCCTAAGCCACCGAATTTTGCGCATTATTATTCCTCTATATTTCTTCATAGTGTCGACAACTTTTTCTTTTTCGAGCATATCAAGCATAATTCCTAAGATTATGCTCAAAGTCAAGTAATAATTATCTGCTTTCAAATCATTTGGGACCCTCTGATCTTTTCCTTCAAACTCACTATAGTAGTTATTCATTTGATCTAAAACATCGCTAAGTATGCGCTCTGCGTCTTCAAATGTTAAATCCTTTAATAGCAAACCCATAACATATACGATTTGGATCAGCAGTAGATAATAATATCTGATCTCAGTTTCTTCACCTATAACTTTGGTCAGCCTTTGCCGAAGTTCAGATAGTCTTAGATTCCACTCATCAAAACTTAGTTGTAGGCCCCTAAACATTTGGCTAAGCAGTTCATATCTTTCCAATTCTAGTATTAGCCATTCTGATTTATTCCCCAGGATATTCCTTATCTTTGCAATTATGTCTGGAATCGCTACAGATGTCAATGCTACCACATATGCAATATTTCTAGGGTATTCCCCATCCAGCGCGGCTAGGATATGTTCTTTCTTGATCTCAACTAGCTTAATTTTATTCCTAGGCGCATCTAAATCGAAGAACTCTTTGAATTCGAATAGCAAATAGTTTCTCAACACATCATCATCAATGCTCAGAATTGTCCCATAGACAAAATCTAGTGGCGGGGCAGGTATGCTCGTATCAAACGAATTCAGCTTTAAGGCCGCCTTAGCGTAGAGAACCTTTGGCACATCTCCCTCATAAAACACTCTTGGAGCAAGCCTAATTACCTCCTCAACATTTCCCTCTAGATACTTCTGGAATAACATATCAAGGTCTATCCCGCCCACAAACGCAGGCTTTATCCGCAGTTTCTTCCTTTCAATAAATTCCATTTTGGGAACGAGACCACATAACTCTAACTCAATCGTATCCGAGCCCTCCAGCCTAGACCTCTCTATCTTTTCGGCTAGCTTCCTAACTGTGCCCATTGATGGGGGATACTTTACTATATGTTTTTCGATGAGACTCATCACTTCTTCTTTTGTACGGCTATCAAATCTTATAGCGTCTGGATCAACGTTGAGAGTCTCTATGTCACCAAGAACATTGTCGATAAGACTAAATAATCTATCATCTTCAACGTCGGAGATTACCACAAGCACATAATTCCTAGAAAACTTGAAGTACAGATGATATTTTTCGAGCTCTATATGCCGAATGTATGTCTTCATAATGGTCTGGAGAGCTTGACTCACGGCAGTCATAATACTGGAGAATAACACCTCATGTTCCTTCAATATTCCTGCGTAATCTTTATGGATGAGAGTAGTACCCCCAGAGTCTAAAAGGAGAAAGCCAAGTATCATACACATCACATGTTTAATGCAGAATATACTAAGCTCATTAATCTACATTAAAAGGAAAGAAATTGAAAAGGATGGTAGGAAATCTACACTGAACTTAAGCTTTATCTCCTTCCCGCAATTGTCACAGCGTATAAACCAACTAGGATTATTCCTATTATAGCGCTAGGTGCAACATGTAACGGGAAAGACACAACGATTCCTATAACCCCCGAGATCACTGATATTATGAATGCCTTAACCATAACGTCTGCTACATGCTTCCCGACAACATTTGCGATCGCAGGTGGCACCACTAACACTGCATATACCAGAATAGCCCCCACCCCCCTCAGCAGAACTACTGTGCTGCTAGCAACAAGTATCAACATTAGCATGTCGTAGAGCTTAACATTAACACCCAATGCTTTCGCTCCCTCAGCATCAAATGCAACAAATATAAATTCTCTCATGAACACAACAAAGATAAATGCTACTATTACCGATATTGCTATTAGAAGAAGTATATCTTCTGTCGATAGGAGTAGAATATCACCCAATATTAAGCCCCATGCTTCCACGGAATACTCCTTCATCATTGAAATAAATAGAACAGCTAGACTCATAGATAGTGCGAAGGACACACCTATCGCTACCTCCATGCGTTCTCTGACCTCTGTTTTTCCATAGGCACCAACGAACACAGCCATAATAATACCAAATAGTAGCGCTCCAACGGTGGGGTTCATGTCTTTTATAATCCCATACTGATCCAAGACTATTGCTAGTGCTGCACCTGCCAACGCCGAGTGAGCTATTGCTGAAACTAAAAAGCTAAGACCCCTGAAAACTATTATACTCCCGACAGTAGCAGCTAATATGCTTATAAGTACGACTGCTATTATCGCCCGATAGAAAAATGGGTTTGATAATACCGCCAATATTTGGTCAAGCATGCCTATCACCTATAAGAGCCAAGCATTTATCGCGATATGTAATTACTTCTATCTCAACTCCATAGGCCTCCTTAAGGTTTTTTGGAGTAAGAACAACGCTGGGGTCTCCCCAGGCTATCATCCTTTTATTGACCAAAACTATCTTGTCAATGTAATCCATAATCTCATTAATATCATGAACTACAAGGAGTATCCCAACACCCTTCTCCCTTTTAAGCTCAGCAAGGAAACCCATTATCTCCCTCTGGGATTTTATATCGACTGCTGAGAATGGCTCATCCAGAAGAAGAATTTTTGGTTCAGATACAAGAGCCCGGGCCAGAAGCGCCTTCTGCTGTTCTCCTCCAGAGAGCTCATTAAACTTCCTAAACCAAAGTTCTCTCGGTAAGCCTACTCTATTCAATATCTCCTTTACTTTCAGTATATCTCTCCTCGTAGGAATAGAAAGTGGCCCCCTTCTAAGAAGAATTCCAGAGAGAACAATATCCTTAACTCTTATAGGTATGTTAGGCGATATATTTTCCCGCTGTGGAACATAACCAACATACTTTCTGATGTGACTCAGATTATCCATGGGTGAAAAGCCAAGTATCTCTATAGACCCAGAAAAAATTTTTGCTAAGCCAAGCATTGCTCTCAGAAGAGTTGACTTACCTGCCCCATTAGGACCCATTATTGCTACGATTTCTCCATGTCCAACATCAAACGTTATGCCCCTAATTACTGGAGTTCCATTATATCCCGCAGCCAGATCCCTAATTTTTATTATTGGTTCATTACTCATATAGGGCCTCCTCCGCAAGCTTTCTCATACGAAAAATCACGAATGCTTCTACCACGGAGATTATCACAGTAAATATCATCACCAGACCCAAGTATAGGCATAGTTCCTCTGAGCCATGATCCCTATCAGTGCCCACTTCTACTGTTCGCATCACGCCCAGATTATAAGCTAGAAGTCCTAAGTAATCCTTCAGGCCGCCTAATGCGAATACGCGGACATAAGCTATAGGCACCCCGGCCCTCGAGCGTATCTCCTCAAGTAATTGTCCTGGCTTCGCGTCTCTCAGACTATCTGGACATAACGCTAAGACTATCTCACCGTTCTCTATTTTTTCTTCGATATCCATAATCTCCTGCGAGCTGGCATAGCTTCCAGGAGCCTTAAGTATTAGAGCTTTGGGTATCATGCCGAATGAGTAAGCTATATATCCAGTCGCAGGAACAGCAAGTAGCGCTCCTCTGTGAATAAGCCCCAATTCTTGTGCTGTTTCAATCATCTTAGACTTCATCACATCTATTTCTCTAATAAACTCATTTAGATTCCTATCGAAAAAATCGGCGAGGGAGGGAGATACCGCTACCAAAGAATCTTTAATAGCCTTAGCTATCGCAACGGCATTGTCGGGATATAGCCAGTAGCCATGGTAATTCTTTTCTATTCCTGGTACAGATAATATTGTAACACCATATTTCTCGTAATCGCCAAAATCCAAAAATATCTTACTCGCATTTAGTTCTAGGATCGTCTCCTTTAAATCTGCCTCTAAGCTGAGAAACTTGCTGTTGGCTAAGACTATTATGTCAGCCCTACTGGCCTTTTCAATGTCGCCTGGTGTCAAGGAATAATCATGAGGATCAACACCTTCTGGGACTATGAAGTCAACCTCTACGTACCCACCACCTATTCTTTGAGCTATGCCAGCTAAGGCCTCTAGGCTACATACGACAGTAATTTTCTTTTGATTTTCCTGGGTGTAAACTGGTCTTTGAAGCGTAATAACCACTAGAAACAGCAATATTGCTAGTAATCTCTTATTGTTCACTCCAATCGCCCTCCAGTTTTGGGATTTCTTTATTACAGGGGCATCTCCTTGGGAAATTAAAGAACCTGAATGCCTCCTTGGCATAACTTATATCAATCAGATAGTCTATGTGCGTGGCAAGCATACACGCGGAGTTAGGGTTCATTCCAAATACCCTAAAGAAAACATACTCGACAACTCTATGCGTGAATATAAGTTTCTTCGCAACAACTTTTCCTTTCTCACTAAGTATATACCCTCTTCTCTTGATCCTCCGCAGAAGCCCCTTTTTCTCAACTAATCGGTTAAGAACTTCAAATGTTGTTGGGAGCGATACGCCCAAAAATTCTGCTACTTCTTTAACCCCAACAATCGGCTTATTCTTTAACTCATCGTAGATAAAACGGAGAACCATAGCTTCTCTCCTCGTGAGGGCAGCCTCATTCATTAGGGTCACCTTAATAGAATTAGGTTTATCCTAATTGTCAGCTTAAAAAGTTTAGAATATAAAAAAGCCGGCCTATATTTGAT
>Ga0190312_1000552_pt1 | contig 11449 bp, 8 predicted proteins | sample 487007910_MG_FD_165046 | JGI IMG/M metagenome (GOLD analysis project Ga0190312, IMG submission 165046) | Hydrothermal vent sediment bacterial communities from Southern Trench, Guaymas Basin, Mexico - 4870-07-9-10_MG | ecosystem: Environmental > Aquatic > Marine > Hydrothermal vents > Sediment ... | reverse complement strand
ATATAGTTCCTATGCCTAAAACGTTTTTACTGGAGGACTTATTAAACAACCATAACCTTACCTATCCACTAATAATAAAACCAAGATATGGATCTGGTTCTAGAAACGTGTACGTAGTATACGATGAATATGAATTGCGTGTTTTGGCTAGGAGGGTTAAAGAACCTATAATACAAGAGCACGTACGTGGTGATGAATATACCATAGATGTTCTTGTATCTTCAGATAACAAACCCCTCATAATAGTTCCTAGAAAAAGAATCGAAACAAAAGCGGGTATAAGTGTTAAAGGTGTTATAGTACCTAGTAATAACTTAAAGGATATAGTTGAAAGGATCGTGAAAAAACTAAGATTCATAGGTCCAATATGTGTTCAAGTTAGGGGCAGCCAATGTAGTAAAGTAAAATTGATCGAGATAAATCCAAGAGTATGTGGAGGCATGACACTAACGATAAACTCTATTGCTAATATACCTCTATTAGCCTTATATGACGCTTTGGGAATTGATATTCAAGACTATGTAAAAGAAGCTATCAATAACTTGAATAAAGTAAGGGATCTGCCAGTTTATTTGACAAGATTTTTTGAAGATATAATTGTGACTGAGAAGGAATTAAAGAACCGTATCTTAGTTATATAACTAGGATTTTAACATAACACATAACTTTATTAATCATTATCATTCTCGTTACTTCATACTAAAGGTTCTCTGTAAATCACCAAATGATTATATCTTATTGATCGATTATTATTAATATTTAGTTTCTCAAACTTAAGTACCTAGTATATTCTTAAGTATAGCATACTTAATTATAAGCAGCTGCGGAACAATCTTAATATTACGAGTTAATTAATGAGTAACATGCCTTAACTCAAGTAAACGTTAGTTTAAAACGAAGGCGAGAAATAAAGAGTATTATGGGGTGTTGACATGAAATACTGGTGTCTCTACATAGATGGGTTTTGAATATAATGCCTAAAATGTATATTAGGGATATATATAAGGTGTAAAGGACTATGAATATCATGAAAATAGTTGACAATGACTCATCTGGAGAGTATATAGTTTTATATAGTGACTTGTATCAAGGGCCATACAAACTCTTTATCATAGAAATATTATTTAAGGCAGTTAAATCTTTACTTAATAGTGCATCCTTTAAGATATCCCTAGAATCAAAAAATAAGGAGAGACTGTATATTGAAATAATTAATGGAAACAAAATGTTTATTTCGAATATAACTTCCTTGAATAGAACAAATAGTGCATATAAGAAGAGTCTTGGCACAAAGGTATTTAACAATAAGTGGCATTCATTAGTAATCCTCTTAAGACCTGAAGACAAGGTTCTATATGTATATATTGATGGAAGATTAATACATTATGCTATGATGCCTCCCTTAGAGATTTTCCTACCAAGTAACTTAAGTATTGTATGGGCAGGTAGGAAGGGCAAAGGTGAATTATACCTAGGTTTAATCAAATTATGTGTATATCACAGTAAATATTTAATTCATAAAAATGTTGATCTAAAGAATTACCAGTTGATTCAGAGAGCTAGAGATGGTTTCATAGAGTCTATAGAAGAGGAAATTCCCAGAGCTGTAGATGTGTATTTGGATACCCTTATGCCAATAGGACTAGCTGATAACGCTATTGTATATACCCCTTATAGAAATACGATTATAAGCTTCGGGGGATATAGAAATGGCGCCAAGGATCCCTCTAATGAAGTATTAGAATTCAATACCCAAAGCCATAGATGGATTATGAGAAGTAATATGCCCTACCCTAGATGGGGTCATTCAACATGTTATTGTCCAATAAACCATAGAATATACGTGTTTGGCGGCCATAACGGAGTAGATACTGGTTCCTCAGAGATACAGATATATGATCTAGATTCTGATAAATGGAGTGTATTTAACACTTATATAATATTCGAACGTGGATGTATGTGTGCTTTTGTACCAGATAATCAATTGATTCATATTATAAATCACGATGATTATGGGAGACCCCTGCAACACGTACTAAATCCGTTAACTTTAGAGCTATTTCTGGAAGTTCCTCCGCCTAGAGGAGTTAGATGGGGGGTGTTCACTTACTATAAGAAAAAGTTATATCTTGTGTCAGGAACAAATCCATTAACGAATCGTAGAGAGAGAGGCCTATTTGTATACGATATAGAGTCTAGATCGTGGACTGTCGAGGAACCTCCACCAGTGAGTTTACATGGATTTATAAGGGAATGGGGTTGGCTTAATGGTAAATTATATGTAGCTTATGGATTAGATAACAAGGGTGACTTTTACTCACACATATATAGCTATGAACCATGTAGCAAGAAATGGGAGTTTGTTGGTTATGGACTGTTTGCTAGAGATGGTGTAGCTGGCTACATGGCTAAAGATGGTTTCTTATACGTTATCGGTGGTAGGGATAGTATAGTTAATCCTAGAGGACTAGACTTTGTAGAGAAAATTAATATAAGAGTTAAAAAAGTCCTTATCTTCAGCCCCTATAGTGATGTATATGGATTTACGGGTGATACTATAGAGGTTATAGTATTGAATGAAGACAATAAGCCCATGGAGGGCAAGGTTACCATATATAAAAATGGTAAAAGATATGCTGAGCAATCATTAAATAATGGTAAGACGTTATTTAGAGCAGAAGATGAAGGAATATACTATGTAGAATACGATGAAGACATTAGATCTAATGAAATGGTAATTGTAAAACAAAACAGGATCAAATAAGGTTTTATCTTACTAATTTAAGTTGAAGGATTCCCCCTATCTCAGAGACTACTAGAGGTAAGGGTCATAGATGAAAGAAATGAGTATTACTAGAGAGGTAGCGTTAGAAATAATTGATAAAGGTAGTCCGCTAAGACTACCTAAGGGTATAGGTCTTGGCAACGTACATCCTCATGCAATATACAATCCCTCTGATGACTTATTTCCCTACTGGCTGTACTACACACCTTATCCTCCTGATGAAGCTGAGCTCCCCTTTTTAGTTAGATCACGTGATGGATACTGTTTTACTGACTATGGTGTATCTAATCCTCTCATAAACCGTGGTCCCAGTGGTTCATGGGATGACCATCATTTGGCCGATATAGACATCCTTTATCATGGTGGCTACTGGTATATGTTCTATGCTGGTGCATGCTATAGGGATAATAGAAAGATTGTATCAATAGGACTAGCTACTAGTAGAGACGGTATTCACTGGTCCAAACTAGATAAAAACCCTATACTGTCACCCAGTAATCTCTGGTGGGAGAAAGGATTACCTAGCATAATAGAAGTTTCTTGTCCAACAAGCATTTACCTAGACGGCCAAGTCTATATGTACTATTCGACACTAGGAATAGACGGTGTATACAGGATCGCTCTAGCTACCTCAAGTAACTTCATAGACTATGAGAAGAAGGGTGTTGTACTAGAACATAGTTTCCCATGGGAGCGAATGGGTATTAATCATCCATTCATAACAATGTATAAGGATAGACTGATAATGCTATACGTTGCTTACGATGGCTATCTAAGATATCTTGGTCTAGCATATACCGACTTATCTAACCCAATGTGCTTCACTAAAATAGATAAACCAATACTAAAGCCCAGTAGTCTCTTAGCTTTAACTGGTTCTAGAAACAAGCTACTCAAGGCGTTTAGGTGTATTAACAGATTTCTATTAAAGAAGCTTCTGAAATACATGAAATACAATATTGCTTCCCCATTCTGGAGAGGATTATATATCTACAGATCATCACTACTATCATATCCTGATCGTAGGCTCATGGTTGATAGAGAGAATAAGACACTCCTATATATATCAGCTTATGATAGTATATTTGAGGTTCCCTCAATAGGCGTATTTAGAGTAAAAATTATAGAGGAATAGTGGACTTGGTAGAGAAACCAAATATAGTAATCATAGTATCTGATGCAATGAGAGCACAAAACCTACAACCATACGGCTATAACCTAGAGACAACACCGTTTCTAAACAAGTTCTCACGTGAAGGAGTATTATTTGAAAATGCTTATGCTACAGTAGACCAGACAGACCCCTCGTTTACCACAATACTCTCTGGAAGATACCCTTTAGTCCATGGAATAACTAGGCATGGGCCAGATGTAACTAGAGAGCATGTAGACATCTTCTATGCAACAGGGACAAGACTCCTCCAAGAATTCCTACAAAAACAAGGATATACAACAATCGCTATAGACTGGCTAAGCAGATGGCATAAGAAGGGATTCACAATATATGGTTCAGCCTTAGAACTCAAGGGCTCACTGTCAAAGATATGGTTTAGTAAAGCAGTATCACTTACTACAAAAATCCTTATCAGAGCAAGTAGTTGGAGAACATATAAGAGCTTATACAAGCTCTTTTCTAAAATAGGCTATTGTTATGATAAATCAGCCTTATGTGTATTTGATGTAGCTTGGAACTATATAAAGCGGGTAAGAAAACCCTTCTTCATGCTTATACATCTATGGGATACACATACACCATTAAACGACATACCATTATTTCTAGTCAAGAAGTTCTATAGTGGAGAATGTAGTGAAACAGTTCATGAAATGGCTTTAAGGATAAAGAATAGAGAATGGAGAAGACTAGTTCTAAAATATCATTTAAAGGGTATAAAGTGTGTTGATGAAGTAGAGCCTAGATACAATGCTGCAATAAGGCATGTTGATACCCTAATAAAAGAGTTTATTGAAGCACTAAAGGAGCTGAAGATATTTGAAAATACACTGGTGATCATAACTGGTGATCACGGGGATAACCTTATACGCAACAACATATTTATTGGACATGGAGGTTTATTCCAACGAGTTCTAAGGATCCCATTGGTAATAGTTGGTCCAAGTATTCCTTCAAACAAGAGGATAAAGACTCCTGTGCAACATATTGATATTGTTCCAACAATACTTGATATAGTAGGTGTTAAGCCTAAGGGCTATTATTTTGATGGAAAGAGCTTATTGGAGTTACTAGAGACAGGGAATCCTCTATGTGACTACGTCTTTGCAGTTAGTTCAACAGCTCCTAAACGCTATGCCCTAATAAGTGATTACTATAAACTAGTTTACTCACCGAGTATTAGAGATGCTATGGATAAATATGGTGGTATATGGTTTCAAGATGTTGTTGAACTATATAACTTAAGGACTGATAACGATGATAGGATTAACTTAGTTGATGACCTACCAGATATAGCTAAAGAGTTAGAGAATAGACTTAAACAGATAGTAAATAGGCTTGTGAAGATAAGACTAAAACTAATGATTACTCATAGAGTACATATAGGTTCTAAGAAGAGCGGTTAATCTAATGAAACAACAGGTGTAAATGATATGAAGGAGACAAGTGTTCTCCATATATGGAATGTAGCTGGTGTCTCAAGTATCTTAGCTAAATACCAGAATAGGTTGTTTGGGTGGAAGACATGGGTTATAATGAGGAAGGAATTTGATCAATTTATTACAACAGTGTATGGTGAGCTATGTAGTTGTGGAAGAGCACGTTTCTACTTAAAATCTATCCTTGCATCAAGACTCTATAATATAATCCATATACATTACATAGACAAGATCCTTCCTTGGCTAAGGAGGATCTACAGGAGAAAGTGTCTAGTAATGCACTATCATGGAAGTGATATCAGGGGTAAATGGGAGTTAAAGAGGAGACTATGGAGTAAAGCTGATCTAGTTATTGTATCTACACAAGATCTTTTCACTGAAGCTCCTAGTAGTGAAAGAAACAAGAAGATCTTTCATCTACCCAACCCTGTTGATACAGAGTTGTTCAAGCCAATGCCTAATCTTAGGAGAAAAGGTAAAGCATTATTCATCTACAGTAGTAGAAGGCCAAAGCTAAGAGAAAGCCTTGAATGGGCTAAGAAAATAGCTAAACAGAATAGTCTATCACTAGAGATACTAGATATTGACAGGAACCCTATTAGATACATTGACATGCCTAGACTATTAAATAGGTACGAATACTTCATAGATCACTGCTATGTCCCAGCACTAAGTAAAACCGCTTTAGAGGCATTAGCATGTGGCCTTAAGGTTATAAGATGGGATGGCAGGGTTATTGAGGGTTTACCCGAACAACATAAGCCAGAGAATGTTGTTAAGAAATTAAAGGAATATTACGAAAGAGCTTGCCCAGAGATCTTTAGTAAAGTCTTGGCCTAGGTTAAGATTTTATACTAAGACCCAGTCTATTTTAGACTAGAAACATGTGACACATGGTTTTAGATGGAGTGATCTATCTTGAGAATAGCTGTTATTGGTACTGGCTATATGGGTAGTGCACATACTCGCGTTCTTAAACGTATTAGTGATGAAAATCCTGAACTAATAGAGCTGGCTTATGTAGTAGATGTGGATATAAATAGAGCACAAAGTGTTGCCCGCAGATATGGTGGTAAACCATTATCTAACGTAAGGGAGATTCCATGTGGAGAAGCAGATCTAGCCTTCATAGCTACACCTACAGAACACCACTATAGTGTCTTTAGAGAACTCATAGATAGAGACGTTAAGGGATTCTTTATAGAGAAACCACTTACTCGTAACCTCAAGGAAGCTCTCGAATTGATCAAGGCTGTTGAAGAAAACGGTATATGGGTTAATGTAGGTCATATTGAACGTTTTAATCCTGCTGTACAAGCTCTACATAAGAGGGTTAAAGAGGGATTCTTAGGTGAAGTACTAACGGTTATATCACGACGTGTAGGACCCTTTATAGCTCGTGTAAAAACTACTGATGTAATATATGATCTCGGTATACATGAGATTGATAACAGCCTTACAATATACCGTAGGTATCCAAACACATTAAGATCTTATACACTAGAAAGCCTTGTTTCAAACTTAACAGACTATGCACTGATAATATTAGGGTATAAACGAGGCTTTTCAAGTATAGAGGTTAACCGTGTAACACCCTTTAAACAACGAATAATGTATTTAACTTGTTCGAAGGCAGTAGCCTATCTAGACTACATGAATCAAGAGTTAAAGATATACATGGATGAACATGAGATTAATGTAAGGATTAAAAAAGAGGAGCCATTATATCTAGAGGATCTAGCTGTAATAAAGTACTTTATAGAGAAGAGAGAACCACCTATAGACATATACCAAGCGTTTGCAGGACTTTTCCTCTGTGAAAAAGCACTTGAATCAACAAGAACCAATAGAGAGATCGTGCTAGAGGAGGATAACGAGTATAGAACCTATAGAGATATTATTGAAAAGGGCTTGTATAACTTTAATAAATACATAGAAAGGCTTTGAGGATGGAGAAACATGTACATATCTAGTAGAGCTATTCTAAACACTAAATACATAGCCAAAACTGCTATAATCCTTGGGGAGACAACAATTGGAGAAAACACTATAATAGATCAAAACGTTGTGATAGGCTACCCAACAAGACGTAGTCTTAGAGATAGAATAGCCAAGGGAAACTCTAGAGAATACTATGAGTTACTAGACAGTGCTAGCAGTGGTTCAAAGACCGGCTCCTACTGCCATATAAGATCTGGAGCTACAATATATGAGAGAGTAGTTATTGGAGACTATGTAGAGACAGGGCATAATATCATGATCCGTGAGGATACAGTCATAGGTAACCATACTGTTATAGGTACACATACTATTATTGATGGACATGTACGTATAGGGAGTAATGTGAGGATAGAAACTGGTGTCTACATACCTCCAGAGACTATTATTGGAGACAATGTCTTCCTAGGACCATTTGTTGTAATAACCAATGACAGATATCCGCTATCTAGGAGGCTTAAGGGTGCTACTATAGAGGATGGAGCAGTTATTGGTGCTAATGCTGTACTAGTAGCAGGTGTAAGGATCGGTAGAAACGCTGTTGTCGCAGCGGGTAGTATTGTCACACGTGATATTCCACCAGAGACCGTTGTAGCTGGTGTACCCGCTAAGCCTATATCTACACGTAGTCGTTATGAGGAGAAGAAGAAGCTCTGGGAGGAGGGCAGGATCTAGTGGATGCTGTTGATAAGGTATACAGTAGAGAGGGTTGGATAGCTGTCTATGGAGTAGGCTATGTTGGTTTAAGTCTTATAGCAGTCTATCTACGCAAGGGGCTAAAGGTCATAGGCGTTGATATCGACAGGGGAAAGCTAGAGGCCATACGTAGAGGAGAACTATGGTTTAATGAAGAAGCTATACGTAAAGCGGTTGAGAGAGGTCTTAGAGAGAATAGACTAGAGCTTACAACAGACGGAGTAGAAGCTTCTAGGAAATCAGTCATCAAGATAATAACCGTGCCAGTCTACATCGACTGGGTTACAAAGAAGATAAGCTACCATGCTCTAGAGGATGTCTCTAAGAAGATAGCTAGAGGGCTTAAGAAAGGAGACCTGGTAATCATAGAGTCAAGTGTACCACCTGGTACCACAGAAAACATTGTAAAGCCATTACTTGAGAGAGAAAGCGGGTTAAGAGTTGAAGAAGACTTCTATCTAGCCTATAGCCCCGAGAGAGTATACGTTGGTAGAGCTGTCAAGGATATCGAGGAGAACTACCCAAAGGTCATTGGAGGTGCTGGGCCGAAGAGCCTAGAGTTGGCTAGTAGGTTCTATGAGAAGATAGCTAGGAAGGGCGTAGTTAAACTAAGTAGTACAACAGCAGCTGAGTTTGAGAAGCTAGCTGAAGGAATATACCGTGACGTGAACATAGCGTTGGCTAACGAGCTTGCACTAGCAGCTATGAAGCTTGGAGTAGACTGTTACGAGGCACGAAAGGCAGCTAATAGCCAGCCATATTGCCATCTTCATCTTCCAGGACCTGGTGTTGGAGGCTACTGTATACCTATATACCCATACTTTATGATGGATCGTGTGTTCGCTAGAGGCTTCATTATGGAGCTTACACGTCTTGCTAGAAGGATTAATGAGTCTATGCCCTATGCCATAGTGTCTCTCATAGAGGATTATAGGAGGAGGTATGGTCTAGAACCCTCTGTCTCTAAAGTTGCTGTACTTGGTGATGCGTTCCGTGGAGACGTTGATGACACTAGGCTTTCTCCTACACACGACATTGTAGCCTTACTACATGTTAGAGGCTATAAGGACATAGTTGTCCATGACCCCTTTGTTAAGAGTGATCCGCTGTTGAACAGACTTGGTATAAAGCTTACAAGTGATCTTGGTGAAGCTCTTGGTGGTGCGGATATGGTTGTTGTATTAACTAGGCATAGTATGTACAGGGGTTTAAAGGTTAGTGAGATAATCTCGTTAACTAGTAAAGAACCTATAATCATTGATGCTATAGCGTATCTGGATAACGACATTGGTTATAAGAAGATCCTTGTACTAGGAGTTACTCCACTAAGCTAGACACAACATAGGTGCATGTAATGACGTGTATAAGCTTTGTAGTAGGCACTAGACCTCAACACATAAAACTTGCATCATTGATTAGAGCATTCAATAGCCTTGGTCTAGAGTATAATATTATACATACTGGACAACACTATGACTATGAGATGGACGGGATATTCTTTGAAGAATTAGGTTTACCAGAACCAATAGCCTACCTTGGCGTAGGCAGCGGTAGCCATGGAGAACAGGCTGGTAAGATAATTATTAGAATTGAGAAAGCATATAAAGAGCATCATACAAGGCTAGCTATAATACCCGGTGACACAAATAGTGCTCTTGCAAGTGGGCTCGCAGCTATCAAACTAGGTATTAATGTAGCCCATGTAGAAGCAGGTCTCCGTAGCCGCCAGCCCTTTATGGCTGAAGAGATTAACCGTGTTCTCTTAGACCATTTATCTACACTCCTTTTTCCACCAACGACCTATGCTTATATGAATCTTCTTAAGGAGGGTATTGACTTCTCTAAAGTATTTCTCGTTGGAGACGTGATGTATGATAATATAGTATTGTTTAAGAACTATATCGATAAAGCTGTTCTACCAGAGTGTGTTGATGGAGAATACATATACATGACTTGCCATAGAGCTGAAAACGTTGATTACCCGGATAGACTAGGTTCCATAGTCAGGGCAGTAGAGAGTATTGCAAGAGTCTATGGGTATAAGATTGTGTTTCCAGTACATCCACGTACATGTAAGAGACTTATAAAGTATGGTTTACTAGATAGGCTGTCTAACAATAAGAGCATCTGTATGTTGAAGCCAGTTAGCTACTTTACAAGCCTAAAACTAATCAAAAACGCTGTAGTCACACTAACTGATAGTGGTGGTGTTCAGAAGGAATCGTTTATACTTGGTACACCAGTTGTAACAATGCGTAGTACAACTGAGTGGATAGAGACAGTAGAATATGGATGGAACACACTTGTTGGATGCAGTACACATAGGATCGTCAAGGCTGTAGGATATTTTATAAACAATAAACCAGAGAGTATAGATCCAGCTAAATTCTATGGTGAAGGCAAGGCATCCCATAGGATCGCTAGGATAATAAAAGACTTTTTAGAATAATAAGCTATTACAAGCTAGAGTACATTCTTTTATCTCTAGTTGTATAAGGATAGCCTTTAAGATACAGCTAATCATCTCTCATCAATTAATTGTTTCCATCAGTTGATGGACGTATTACAGATATGAATGTTTCAAGGGTTTATACCTTCTATTGATTTATGATAAATATACATATATTATGATAATACGATACCTATACATGTATCTGTATCAATGTTTGAATAATTCATACTTGTAGAATCTATAAAATCCCTCTATTTCAATCATATGATTATTGATATGTTTAAACCCTGTATTCTAAATGTCTCTCAGTAACTACAGAAACCAAGGTCCATTCTAGATCTATAAAAAGAATGCTAAGGAATAATGTACTAGAGCATTTGGTTATGGATAGCATAGTATAAACCAATCTTTTCCATGATATATCTTGTCTTGTTCTATTTTCTTTACTCCTACTGTAGTGTTCTTTATCTCTAATTGCTTCATCAAACTCTTTGTTTATTGCTTTAGCAAAGAACTGTTTTACATATCTCCTTGATCACTATCCCCTCTATGAGTTATGCTCCATAGTATGATGGTCTTCTCATGAGCTTCATAATTGTTTCTCCCAGGTATCTAGACTAATTTCTTCTATGTATAATATTAGTACATAACAAAAACCTATGCTCTTCAATATCTCATATTTTCCGGTACCCCGGGAAATCTCCTCATTTTTATATTGTATACGTCAAAAACTGTTTCATAGCAAGGTAGTCTAATATAGTGTATCTCATGTCTTATCCTCATGTATTCATGAAATATAATATAGTCTCCAACCTCTTTATATATAAACTTCTCATCAATCTTTTCTTCAACAACTTCACCACTAAAGAGGGTTCTCAAACCATTCTCACATAAAACCTCTTTACGAT
>Ga0190312_1000551_pt1 | contig 11462 bp, 18 predicted proteins | sample 487007910_MG_FD_165046 | JGI IMG/M metagenome (GOLD analysis project Ga0190312, IMG submission 165046) | Hydrothermal vent sediment bacterial communities from Southern Trench, Guaymas Basin, Mexico - 4870-07-9-10_MG | ecosystem: Environmental > Aquatic > Marine > Hydrothermal vents > Sediment ... | reverse complement strand
ATACTGATGATTTAATTGTTAGTGCTGATAAGACAAAACCAAAGCATTTGGTTATAAATTCAGGGACTTCTGCTCCTGCAAGTCCTGAAACTGGAAGTGTTTATTATAATACTTCTGATAAGAGATTTTATATTTATGATGGAACAAATTGGGAGGCGATAAATATGAGTTACACAGATAATAATATATTGTTATTAAATAATAGTTCAAGTGGAACAACGGTTACTTCTTCAACAACTGCAGATACTTATGGAAGTTATGTTGAAGTTACTGCTGCAACAAGTAATGATATATTAATTGATGGGGTTTTTATAACGGTTGAGGAAACTATTTCATTACAAAAAGTATTAAGAGGAGTGTTAGCAATTGCTACAGGTGCTTCTGGAAGTGAAAGTATTATTATAGAAAACCCTTTTGCTCTTCTTAAACCAGATACAGATAATCAACAAATAGCAAATGTAGTCCCACAAGGAATACATATTACTTTTCCAGTTCCAAGAAAAGTTTCATCTGGAACAAGAATTTCAGTTGCAGTAAAGGATACTGATGCAAGTTCAGTAGATTACTATGTATGGATAATGTATCATAATTGTTGAATTTAAATAAAGGATTAAGTTGAAATGACAAAGTATTTCACGAGCAAGTATGATGATGCGAACGCACTTTATGATAGCAGTGCGTATGACATGGATATTGCTATCACTTCACGAAATGGTTCAGTAAGTGTTGAAGCAGTAAGAACAAAATATAGATTGGGCTCAGTGAATGTTGAACTCGTAAATAATCAGTATAGGGCGGGTTCATTAACTGTTGAAATAGAAGTAAAGAATTATAGGAGCGGGCAATTAACTGTTAGGAGTGGTAAAATAGTTTTCATTAACGGGAAGGAATATACTAAATACGTTGTGATAGAACCTAAAATCACTAAGAAAATAAACGAGGTTTCAAAAGCAGTGGTTCAAGTGATTGGCAGTCAAACGAACACTGATTTTGACATAGGGAATTACCTTGTTGTTAAATCACAGCCTTACACTCTTTTCAGAGGCACTATTAGGAAGAAGAGTTTAACGCATTCAAAAATGGAAGTGATTTTAGAAGCGTATGATGATTTAATTAAAACCACTAAAAAAATTTATGAGGATGGTGGTTCAACGATTAAGAAGTGGGAGGGAGTTGATACTGACACTATAATCTCTGATTTAGCGAGTAAGGCAGGGCTTGGCGCGGGTAAAATAGACACTACTGGGACGAATTATAATTTCAGCATTCAAACTGATACTATCTCTAATGGTTTAAAAAGGAATTTAAGATTAACTGGTTATGAAGTGTATGTTTCAAGCCAGTCTGACGGGAGTGATTATTAATGGCGGATTATTTGAATTTTGTGGAGAGGATTGGTAGTTCAACGCCTGTTCAAACTTTTGAGAACGGGAAGAATTGTATTATTAAAGTGAATAAGGATTACGAGAATATTTATAACAATATTATCGTGTTAGGGTATGGTAAGGGTGATAATCAAGTTAAGGCAACAGCGAGTGATAGCACTTCAATATCAAATTATGGTCAGAGGGATTACACTATCACTGATTTCTCCATTAGGGATGCTACTACTGCTCAATTAATTGCTGATTCAATGCTGGCTTTAATGAAAGAGCCTAAGACAACGATTGAAATAGAATGGTTTCTTGGGACAACGCAATTAATAGCGAGGAGGGGTGATGCTGTTACTATTATTGATTCAATAAATAATATTAATGGGACTTACAGGATTTTCTCTATTAATTATGAGAGTGAATCAAAGATTATGTTGCATGCTATGGAGGAGGGTAGTATTGCACCGATGAATTTGCAGGAGTTCTTGAAGGATTTGAAGTTTGAGGATTTAACTCAATCTAATTATGCTTTTGGAACAACGATTAAGACTTCTGAGATATTTGTTGGTGATGCTAAGGGTGGTGGTGGTGACCCTGATAATAATAGTTGTTATTTTAGGTTTAAAACTCCTAACCCGTCAGGGAGTATTAATAGTGCTGTTTTAAATATTACAACAGTGCAAATGGAAGCTAATTATCATACTTCTGCTATTTCAGACCCTACGCATAGTCACACAATTAATGCTACTGGAACAAGTAGTGCTGCTGCCGCTGGAAATGCTATTGGAGGTATTGCAGCAGCAGAAACCCTTATTGATACTTTTGATACATCTTGGACTGGTGCACACGATACTTTTACAGTTAGTGATGAAGACACAGGATTATCAATTTTACATATAAGGGCTTCAATAGATAATTTGGATGGTAATTCTTCAGTAACTTTTTATTGGGGTTTGCATGATGGAAGCACGGTTTATACTAAAAACTCTTCTATAACTTTTAATGCAACAAATAAATATATTCCTTTAATGATTATTTTTGATGAGAATTTAAGAGGGAAAACTTTACGATTAGTTACAAAATCAAATGTTACTTATTCAGTTGAGGCTAATTTAGACATTGAGTATACTGTTTCAATAGTTGGACAACACAGTCATACTATTTCTATTCGAACAACAACTTCTGAAAACACTGGTGTTTCACCTTCTAATGAGTTCACTAAGATTGCTGATACTGACACGCCAGCAACTTATGATGTTTATTTAGGAGTGACGAGTTCTAATCCTGATGATGATAAGAGTGCTTCTTGGGAGAGTTCAGCAACTCATATTGGAACTTACAGTGATAGGTATAAAGAAATAGACATCACGCAATACTTAAATAAGAACACTAATTATACTATTAAGTTCAAGCCTTCATCAACGAAGATGATGGTGTCTTCACAAATATTTTATGAATTAAAGGAGGATGATATATGATGAAAGCAATTTATGCAGTTTTAAAAATACATTCAACAGGTGAGAGTGTTAACATTAAACTTGATAATGGTGGTTGGATTAATTTAGCAATTAAGCCAAGCGGGACTGATTGGGTTTCAGTGATGAAAGAATTTTTTGAGAACAATAATATTGAGTATGATGATACTATATTTAAAGGAGTAAAATAAACAAAATAATTAAATATAATGACTGCGTAGTGATAAATTATGATTGGAGATAAACTTAATTCAATTGTGAAGGACTTAAAAGTTATTGGCAGTGATTTAGTTCATCTCTTCTCACATCTTGAAGTCCTAATAGCGGATTGCATTTTATTTTGGAAGGATATTAAATCATTAAAGAAGAAAGTGGAGAAGAGACTTAAAGCACTCAGGAAAAAACTATGAACGGTGAAGTTGCTTTGAAAAAAAATGAAATGGAAATATTAAATAGAATTGAGAAGCACATTGCTATCATGAATCATAGTAGTGAAAGGCAAGCAGACGCTATTGAGAAAATGGCTGAGTATTATAAAGAATTAGTTGAGCACGTTATTGTAATAAAAGAAGGGATTAAACAAGTAACAGCTAATAATTGGAAGTTAATATTCACGTTGCTTGGGATTATAGGAACATTAGTCACTGCGATTGTTGGTGTTAAAGTTTTATCATGATGAAGAGATTATTATTTATCACGGATGGGCTTCACAGTCCGACAGGTTATGGAACAGTTGTTAGAAACGTTTTACCTAAATTAACTGATGATTATGAAGTTGGGATTGTTTCTCTTACTGATTATGGGTTGCCTTATGAATTTCTTGGTGTTAAAGTATTCCCATCGTTTGGAGATGATTATGGGAGAGCAACACTTATCAAAGCAATTGAAAGATTTAATCCTGATTTCGTTATATCTTTATGTGATAGTCCTGTGCATAGTTTTTATGTTGAGCCAATAGAGATTATGCGTGAGCGTGGTTGGAAGGGTAAGTGGTTTCAATACACCACGATTGACGCATCACAAGTCGTTAAGAGTTGGAAGGAGCAAGTGTTCTCGAAAGCGGATAAAGTTATTGCTATGAGCAAGTTCGGTTATGAAACGCTATCGGAAGCAGGTGTTTTCAACCTGGAATATATCCCTCATGGTGTGAATTTAAGTGTTTTCAAGCCAATCCCTCTCACTGAGCGTTTCAAGATTCGTGAAGCACTTAATTTAAAAGGTAAGTTCGTTATCGGTATTTTCGGTAAGAATCAGAGGAGGAAGAGGTGGGCTACTTTCTTCGCTGGTTTCAAGCGTTTCATTGATGAGTATGGTTTAACTCCTGATAAGACTGCTGTGCTTTGTCACGTGGATTTAATTAGTCCTGAGAAGAATGAAGGTTATTTCTTGAAAGTCTTGATTGATAATTGGGGTTTGCAAGAGTATGTTTATTTCACTCATAATCAAGAAACACCGCTTTGGCGTCAGGACATTACTCCTACCGTGCTTAATAAGTATTATAACGTGTGTGACGTGGTTTGGAATCAGCAGAATGAGGGTTTTGGATTGTGCGTTGTTGAGGCAATGGCTGCGGGGGTTCCAGTGGTGATGGGTGATTACACTACTGCTCGTGAGTTCTCGAATGATGGGGAGCATTCATTATTAGTTCCTATTAGTGATTGGGATTTCGGAGCGAATGGCATTAAGTTCGGTTCTTGTAGTGTTGAAGAGCTTGCGAGTGCTTTTCATAAGTATTACTCGGATAAGGGTTTAAGGAGGAAGCACGGTGAGCTTGGATTAAAGTGGGTTAGGGAGAATTATGATTGGAGTAAGATTATTGAGTTATGGAAGAAAATTTTTGATTAAAATAAAAACTATAATAATTTTTTACGATTTCATAACTCTCATCATCATAACAAGATTCGTAGGGAGGGTGTTTAGTTACTACTTGGCGTGTCCAAGTATATTTATTTGGGTTTCCACCAAACCACTTTACTATTGATTTCCATTTTTTATCTAATTCACTTGTTAGAATTACTTTGAATTTTGGCACACTACCATCTTCACGTCTTAAAAAATAATAATAGTTTTGGCATAATTCATTGTTTTTCATAACTTTTTTAAGCCAATCCTTAAAATCTTTTGATTTCACTGCTGCCATAACTTCTTTTGATTTTCCTGCACCGTAAAGGTTTTCTTTGTGAATTCTTAACATAAAGTAATAGTAACTAACCATGCGTTCATAAGGGTTTCTTAAAATTGTTATCCATTCTTTTGGTTCTCCAAATTTATTAATTATTTCTCTAACAGTAGCGTGTTTTTTCCAGTTTATGTAATCGTGTGGGGTTTTAGCAATTCCACAACTAACTACTAATGCGTCTTGTAAGCTTGTTCCTCCTGTTTTAGGAATGTGAACGAAGACTTTATTATTATGTATAATCAAAATTTATCACCTCTTTAAAGTAATTCGTCGAACGCTTTCTTGAGTTTTAATCCTTTCTCAGTTAAGAACCATTTACTGCCTCTTCCATCCACGCGTTTTGATATTAGGATGCCTTCTTTACGTAATTCAGGTAGGATTTTTCTCACATAACTATCTGATGTCATGTCTTTAAATCGGCGTCGTATTGTTTTGCATAATTCACTAACGGTTATCCCTTCAGTATTCATTGCTATTATTACTTTCTGCCATTTCAGTAACCAAGCTTCTCTCATTATTTCACCTCTTTACGAGCATTAATAATAATAATCTGCTTAAGAACGTTCACGCAACGCTTACACACTAACTTCTTAATAACCCTAAAATTCAAACTCCAATTAGTCCTACTAATCTCCCGCCAATTCTCCTCCCAAATATCCTCATAAACACTCTGTGGTAAGAATTTCATAAGCTCCATTCCCAAAGTCCTTCCCTCATTTAAGAGTTTAAAAATCATTTTATCAATCCGAGCGTTAGTGCAGTAAACAGCGATGAAACGCTCCTCATCACTACTACTTCCTTTCTTCGTGAAACCGAAAGCCTCCTTATTAACTTCTTTGAATTTTTGAGTGACGAACTTAGCGAAAACCTGCTTATCATAATTCTTAAACACTACTCCCTCAGCCTTACCATCATAATAATTTGACTTAGGAACATCATTCTCACTAAAATTTTTTAACTCATAAGCCTTCACTTTCTTAATTAATGGAACAATTGGCAAATCAAGACTATTAAAAACCTTAACCTTCTCATCATAATCTAAGAACTTATTAACTTCTAAATCATAAACATCAAAACCAAGAAAAATAGGAGTTCTATCCCAATCATAATCAATAGAGTGACGAGTCATATACTCACCGTAAACAATTAATCCATCTCTAATTCTCTTACCTTTAAGTTTTTTTGTTAAATACTGAACTAACGGAGCAAAGTTCCCTTCATTACCTGTTTTAATTTCCACATTCCTACTTCCAAAAATAATTCTTCCATTTTTAATCATGAATCGAGTGTTAGCACCATCAACCTTCTCTTCCATAATAATTTCATCCTCAGGGTTTTCAAGCAATTCTTTATTCTCATCATCACCTAAATACTTAATTTTTGGGTATTTAAGAAACATTATTATTTCACCTCTTCAAGAACTTTAATTTCTTTAATCATTCCTGTTGGAATAAGTTGGAAGTGCTTGTAAAAATCGTTATTAAAACAAGTGAAGCTAAGAATAATGTAATCCTCGCACTCCTTAACTAAATAACCAACACTCCTTGATAATATTGGTTGTAACTCACTTAACTCATCAACGAACAAGCCTTGAGTGCTTGTCTGAGCGTCAAACCAAACAACCTCAACAATTTTCATTATTCATCACCTTCCACTATGAAATCGTGTTCTTCACCACACTCATCATCATCAACCCAACAATACTTAAGCTTCTTACTCACTACTGCCCCAGCCAATTCCATAAACGCCATCAACATTATTTCATCAGACCTTACCCTATAACCACACCTCCTACAAACAAACCACTCACTCAACACTCATCACCTTTTATGAAGTCCTTAAAAGCGAGCTTGAATAACCACTCATTATACTTGTTTTTGTCAGCGACAGTCCCATCAGAAAGCCACAATCTTTCCTCAGGCAAGTTAATAGCAATGCATTTCCTTACAAACTCACTCTTATACATAGGAAATTCCTTTATAAATAATTCAGGATTATCCTTATACTTCAAGTAAAACTCGCAAGCGTCTTTAATAGATTGTCTTATTAAAAGCATTATTCTTGATTCTATTGAAGTCACTTGTTTTATGCCAGTTGCTTCCTCAATAATTTTGTGAATTTCTTTCTGCAATTCATCTAAATTAATCATCACTCATCACCTTCTAAATTAATCGCTTCTCTCATACAATCCTCACAAAAACCTTCACCACATTCATTAACAAAAACAATCTTTTTCTTCCAACCACAACCATCACATATATCAACTTTTTTAGATCTCATATTCCTTCAACACCTTCTTCTTTCACGAATTTTATTTCAATCAAATCCCCAAAAAAAACATTAAACTCAATAGCATTAGTTCCAATAGGAGCATAAAGTCTATGACAAATTGTTTTATGTTCTTCACACCAAAACTCATGCCAAACATAAGGGTCATCAATATCGGAATTTAATTCAAAACTCCTTATTTTATCATTAGGAAGTTCCTCGCTTAAATCAAGTATAAACTCCTCACAAGTTCCTTGATATCTCTTCTGAATGTAAATCTTCCTTAAAATTCCTCGCTTGAACACAGGACAAATATCAAATCCCGCTCTTCCAAACTCTTCTGAATAAGGTTCAAATCTTATTTTTTGTAAAATCCTAATTTTTTTCAATCACTCATCACCTTTTCGTTTTTCTCCCCCAGCCCCTGCGGCACATAACTAAAAACTACCTCACCACCCGCTTCCTAATAGCATAACCAGTCCTTTTATTCAGGAATTTCATGCTCTCCTGCAGGTCGAACACGAAACCCCTTGTTATGCTCCCTCGTCCTTAGTTAAAGGAGAGTGCCACAGGTTTTATCGCTGAGTTAGTCCTCTGCTCCGCCAGCGGGCTGTTTAGGGATTGGCGAGGGGAAGGATTCGAACCTTCATTCACAGCTTGAAGGCTGTTGTCTTATCCAATTAGACCACCCTGCCTTTAACAGGGGTTTTTTATTATTGTGAGAACCCCATAACTCACTTAACTTAACCAAGTTAAACATTAGTCCTACTTTTCCTCCTCTTCAACATAACTTTGAAATACTGAATGCTCCCTTTCAAACCATTCTATAAGCCAATCCTCATAGCATGGATAAGAGCAGAAATGCTTCTCCTCATCAACGCAAAAAATGTTATCACCCTCGCTAAACTCATTACCACAATAATCACACTTCTTAACCTTATTATTACACTCAATACATATCAATTTACTCATTACTTATCACCAATATTTTAGGGAAATGGGATTTGGGCCCAAAAAAAATGTGAGGGGAAAACAAAAAAGGGTTTACCCATCCCACTCCCAAATCCATCTTTTAGACTTCAGGGGCTGCATTAGTTTGAGTTAAATTTAAATTCTCCACTAACTTCTTAACCTTAGTTATCTTAGGCCTGCCATTCACTGTCTTATCAATGAAAATCCTGAACTTCTTACCAATCAAATTCTTTCGCAAGAAATCAGCGTAAAGAGCGTTCTGCTGATTCTCATCACTAAGCTTCACTATTTCATCCCTAACCTTCTTCATACCCTCTAACAAGCCTGCTTCCTCAAGGAAGTTATACATTTTCGAATTACTGTAAGGCGCTTTATTCTTCTTAACAAGAGTTCTCGGCGTCCAAAGTATTTCAACGCACTCAGGTTCTTCAGTTACTTCATCAGCGTTCACGCAAAACGACTTCCAGTGAAGCCCGTTTATCTTGAAAGTGAACGCTATTTTCTCCTCCATAACGCCAGGGTCTGCCTTGTATTTTTGTTGTTTGAACACGTCGGAGATTTTAGTTATCTCCGCTTCATACCAATCCTCTGGTATTCCCTCGTATTTCGGGAATACTTTCTTGTTTTCCTCGCCTGTGAAATCAAATACTACCATTTTTTCATCCCTCCTCACTGAGCAATTCTTTACATCGCTTCTCATATTTGGAGTATTCCTTAATTAACAACCTAATCTTCTTTAATTGCTTCGCAGAGGATTTTTTAGCGTCTTCAAGCCCTTTCTTAATTGCTTCCTCGTTCATGCTTAAATTCTTAACGACTTCCATGAAAACGATTGGGTCGTTAAAGTATTCTGCTTCCTCGTGAATAATGTATTCATCGCCTACTTTCTCAACTCTGCGAGTATTTGAGATTTTTAATGGTTGCTTGTATTTTATTTCCTCCACTTTGAAGCGAAGTTCTTTGCTTTCAGTGATTATGAAACCTTTCTGCCCGAATAATTCTCCTTCTTTAATCTTATGCTCATCCTTAACTACTCTCATATTATCACCTCATTAATAACATCCGAGTTAATCTCCTTCCCCTGTGAATACCAATGCGGAACGTAATACACTTCCCCATCAATCCTCACTTTCTTAATTAATCTTAATTTCTCAAGATATGAGAGTGATACATTGAAATCAACTTTACTCATTTCAACATAATCCTTCACACTCTCATAATCCTTTACTTTATAATACTCATTTAAGTAATTTAAAACTTTCCTTGCTTTTAAATTAATTAAGCCAACCCTCACTTTTTCAGGCACTTTCAATAACTCCTCATCAGTCCTGCACCACGATGCAATAATATTACTGAAAATCTCTTCCGTTTGCTTATAATCCTCATCATCTAATTCAAAAGAGTTCTTCTCATTCGCAAGCCACCTATACTTACTAACTCCTGCGAGAACATTAGCAATCGTGTTATTATACCTAATCATTATTGGGATTAAATCCACTGGCGTGAACTTCTTTAACCTCTCAATCATCTCCTTAATCTTATCAGCACTAACTTTAATGAACACTTCATCATTAAACCAATCCATTAAATTAACGAAATCAGCGTTGAACTTAGGATAACTTTTTTCCTCACCCTCCTCAAAAGTGATGCGTGGTTGATTACTGCGAATGAAATTCTCATGCTCCTCATTCATTTGATATAAAATCATCCTACTACAAAAAGCGGGGTCGAATTTCTGAGCGAAATCAAAAACACTTGATAATTGATACGCTTCCTGCGGGTTCGTGACTGCAATCATGGAAGCAAGCATTTTATACTTAATCGCATTACTTGAATTACCTGAACGCCCGATTTTCTCATTACCTTCAAGAATATCTTTTAATTCAGCGAAGTAATCACCGCCTTTAACGATTTTCTCGTAAGTGCTTGCTTTAGCCACGAATTGAAAGAATTCATCAACGAGCGCTACTCTCTCCGCCTCGCTTAAAAAACCTGCTGTTGGCGGGACTTCCTTATAAGATGGTATGAGTGCTTTTAAAGTGCTTCCATTCCCACTAATCACTCCTTGATACTCGTTGAAAGCGTATTGAAGTGATTTCAGGATTCCTGTTGTCTTACCCGTGCTTGGTTTTCCAATCACGAGCAAGTGACTTGGCAGTGCGAAACCCTTCCTATTAGAAATGATTGCGAAGATGAGTTTCTCAAACCAAGTGGGGTGTCTTCTCTTACCGAACATTGTTTCCCCAATCTTGTCTGCTGTCCAACCCTTCCTGAACTCCTCTGCTTTCTGCCTCGTGATTTTATGCAAGTTATATTGAATATCGTAAAGGAATAGGACTTCAACGATTTTTGAAGTGCGTGCTTCCTCACCAATCTTGCGTTGGTCTGCGATTGGAACTATTTGCCCTCTAACAACGCACCTCCCGAGTTTTAACTTCTTTCTTGAGTAAAGCAAGTATCTAATCCCGTTAGAGTTGAAAACGTATTCGTGAAAGGGCATGACGAGAGTGCTAATGACTTTTTGTCCTTTATAATTCCTGAGTGGTTCTCCGAACACCCACGTGGAGTAATAATCCACGTCATTCTTTGTTTTCACGAGAGACCTGCACACTTCTATTTTCTCGAAAGTATCAGTGTAAGATACTATCCTGCCTTCAAGCGATTCTTTCGGCGTGATTAAGTAAAGTAGTTTCCCGGTTTCATTAAATATTTGATTGATTAAATTCTTGATTTGAGCGTTTGATAATCCTTCCTCGTAAGTTAAGAATATTTTATCTCCTTCCACGCCTTCAGCGTATAATTTCATGAATTCAATGACTTCATCGCTTATTTCTTCAGCTTCTGAGGAGTATTCCTCTGAGTTCTTGATTTTACGCATGGTTTCGAAGAATGATTGAATGTCTTTCGGGATTTTAATGTTATGAATTTGTGATTTAGTTTTGAAATACTTGTATGCTTCCTCGTAATTGTGTTTCTTGATTAAGTCATCAATTCTTTTTCCTGTCTCCCAATCAGCATTAATGTTCTCGTTCGTGAGCCAATTAATGTATTTAATGCCGATTGTTAACTTCATTCAATCACCTACACTCCAATTATTTAATTTTCTTGGTATTGCTTTAATCCTCTTACGAGCAATCTCACAATACTCAGGATTTAATTCAAAACCGATAAAATCACGCCCGCATAAAACAGCAC
>Ga0190312_1000549_pt1 | contig 11476 bp, 10 predicted proteins | sample 487007910_MG_FD_165046 | JGI IMG/M metagenome (GOLD analysis project Ga0190312, IMG submission 165046) | Hydrothermal vent sediment bacterial communities from Southern Trench, Guaymas Basin, Mexico - 4870-07-9-10_MG | ecosystem: Environmental > Aquatic > Marine > Hydrothermal vents > Sediment ... | reverse complement strand
AGGTTCCGATGGCAAACGACACTTCATTCGGCGTTGCTCACGCACCCCTCTCAGAGACAGAGAGAACGGTTCTGGAAGTGGAAAATCGCACCATGCAATATTTCCGATTTCGTGAGAAAGCGGTCGGTGAGGACATGAAAGTGATGGCTCTTCGTGTGAAGGACAAAATAACGCTGACCGTTGGTGATGCTTTCGTCTCAAGACACCTTGCGAGTCGTGAAGAATACGAGGAAGTGAAGCGTCGCTTCTCTGAATTTTTGAGCGAAGTCGCTGCTGAAAACACAAGCAGAACGGTGGAAGTCCTCGTGAATCGTGCAGACACGGAAGAATCCGCATACATCACGGTGACAGGCACTTCCGCCGAAATGGGCGACGACGGCGCAGCAGGAAGAGGTAACAGATGCAACGGTCTTATCACGCCGAACCGCCCGATGAGCATGGAAGGAGCATCAGGAAAGAATCCTGTGAACCACACGGGAAAACTCTACAATCTCGTAGCGATGAAGGTCGCTGAAGAGATTGCGGAGAAATTGAGCGTCAAGGAAGTATATGTGAAAATCCTCTCTGAAATCGGCAGACGCATTGACGACCCGAAAATCGCAATCATTGAGATGCTGCCTGAAAGCGAGGCTTCTCCGAATATGGAAAGCGAAGCGAGAAGAATCGCAAGCGAGTGGCTTGAAAACATTCAGGAAATCTCTGAAATGGTCATCAGTGGGAAATTGAAGACTTTTTAACCCTCTCTCCTCTCATCTTCTCACCTCCGCAAGAAGACCAAAACTTTATATTTTTACCTATATTTATGATAGATGAGTGAAGAGAAATGGTGAAAAAAGATTATGAACTGACATATTCTGGTAAAAAACCTGAAAGAGAAATCCTAAGTAAAACACCAATAGTTAATTTAGAAAAAATAAAGGACTTCGGAAAATTTCGTCCTTTAAATAATTGGAATAACATGCTTATTTTTGGGGATAATCTACCTGTGTTAAAGACTTTATTGAGTGATCCAAGTATAAAAGGTAAAATAAAACTGATCTATATAGATCCTCCATTTGCAACTAATCACAATTTTAGAGTGGGTAAATCCAGAACAGCAACGATAAGTGCTAGTGAAGAGGATGAAACTGCTTATATAGACAGATTACATGGGTCTAAATATTTTGAGTTTCTAAGAGAACGTTTGGTTTTAATGAGAGAATTATTAGCTGATGATGGCTCAATTTATGTTCATATAGATTGTAAAATAGGTCATTATGTAAAGATTCTAATGGATGAGATATTTGGAGAAGAAAACTTCATTAATGATATTACGAGAATAAAATGTAATCCAAAGAACTTTCCCAGAAAAGCATACGGAAATATCAAGGATATGATTTTATTTTACTCAAAAACAAACAAATATATCTGGAATGATCCAAGAGAACCATATACACAGGAAGATATAGAAAAATTATTTCCAAAAATTGATGAAAATGGGCGAAGATATACAACTGTTCCTCTTCATGCCCCTGGTGAAACTAAGAATGGTGCTACTGGAAAGTCATGGAGGGGCATGTTACCACCAAAAGGAAGGCATTGGAGGTATCCTCCAGAGGTTCTTGAAGAATTGGATAAAAAGGGATTGATTGAGTGGAGTAAAAGAGGTGTTCCCAGACTTAAAATATATGCAGATGAATTTATCAAAAAAGGAAAAAGAAGACAAGATATTTGGGAATTTAAAGATCCACAATATCCTTCCTATCCAACAGAAAAGAATTTAGATATGCACAAAGTTATCATAGAAGCATCATCTAACTCAGGAGATATAGTTTTGGATGCATTTGCAGGTTCAGGAACAACACTTGTTGCTGCAGAGATGCTGGGTAGGAGATGGATAGGTATAGACAATTCACCATATGCTATTAAAATTTCAATAAAAAGACTCCTAAAAATGAAAAACTGCAGGTTGTTTACACTTTATAATGCCACAGGAAAACCTTTACCTGAGACTCTCCAAGAAATCCTTTAATAAAAGTGCACTTAAAGCTATTTCATCATCTTTTAATTCACGCACTATTCTTGACATTTTGTTCTTAGTTTCTAACCAGAGAACACCATCCAATACTGCTATTCTAATCGCATTACCCTTTTTACTTCTAATAAGTCTAATTGCATCTTCAAATTGTTCATTTTGGTGTCCGCCAAAATCCGTCAGAAATTTTGCTTCTCCAATAATAAATTTATCATTCACTTTCGCAACAAAATCCGGATTTTTCTCCAATTCGCATTTTAGCACATCGTTGGCAAAAATTCTTAACTTTTTATCACTTCCTTTTAGAAACGCTATCCCCTCTTTAAAAGTAATAAACTGATTGCTGTCTAGGAATGGATAGCCAAGTTTTAGTAACCAATTTTTGAACATAGGACCCAGTTGACGATTAAATTCTTTTGGTTCTTCACACCGTTCAACAAGTTCTTCGAAACTCATAGCGAGCAACTTATTACCTATCCTCTCAACAGTTTTAGGATTAAGCTCTAAAAATCTTTTACCACCTCTTCTTAGGAAGGCTATGTATGGATCCTTAATTGGAAATTTTTCTAATTCTAAAAGCTCTTCTATAAGTTTTATTTTGTCTTTTTGTTCATAGGCTTGCTTTATTTTATGTTTTGCGTTATCTGGTATCTCCCTTCTTTCTTCTACAGTTGGTGTGTAAATCTCACTCAACTTATCTAAATATCCATGAGAGTTTGCTATTTCTATGCTTCTCTTGACCCATACATTCATTTTAACTCACCTAGGGATATCACATTTTTGCAATACCTTAAGGTTCAACAAAACCGTTTCTGCGAGCATTTACGTCGCAACATTATTTCCACTCCTCTATAGCGATACCCTGCTTGCTCTGCGTCCATATTTTACCTGATTTTCCTGTTGTCGTTGCTTTCACTTCTTCACGATATGCACGCCAACAATCATCGGATATGCGCCGAATTCGAGGTCTTCAACGCCGTAATCTGTGTGAGTAAGACCAATTGCGAAGTATGTGATGTTTTTTCTCAGCATTCTGCGTATTCTCCACTTGTATGTCCAGCGGTGTTTTGCCCTCATTTCGTCCCAAAGTTTGTAGAAGTCCGAGCATCTGCATGACCATTTTCGGTATATGCGACCTGAGGCGTCTTGAAATGAAATGTGTATGTATTCCTCGTGGCTACGCTCCCTTTCACTCATCTCGCCTCTCTTCCCTCTTCTGTCGCCTTTCGTTGCACGCTCCTCGTGAATGCGAAGGATTCTTCTCGGTTTTATTAAGCCGAGTGTTCTGCCAGATTTGAAAACCGCCTCAACAGAGGGGTCAGCGTGCTTCTCAAGGAATTCCCTACGCTCTTCTTCGTTGAGTTCTCTGAGGATGCCATCGCAGTGAACGAAGAAGCGGTCTTCCTTTCTTGCTCTGCGACCTCGCCAAGCATCCACATATATGCGACTCACGCAAAGGTTCTTGAATCTCGGCTTTCCTTCGGAGAGCATCTCGCCCTCGTAAATGCTCTGCGGTCTCAGCCAGTTGCCTGCGTCGTCAATCCCAGCAACGCACACTTTACCCTTCTCGGGTCTTGCGACTGCAAGCACCGTAATGTCAACAGGCTTCCAAGAACTCAACGCTTTCACTTCCGCTACGATTTTCTCAACATGTGAGTAAGTGGAGACTTTCAGCCGACGCACAGCGCCTATTCTCACATCGCTCACACCGCTCACATCGCTCCCCTTCCGCTTCTCCGCCAGTAACGAAGACAACGAAACAGGCGCAGGAGAGGAGAGCTCACTGCCGACGGCATCTACGCCACTGAACTCGTAAGCGTTTTTTATTTTAAGCACATCACCCACTCGCACATCTCTCAAAACGAATTCCGCATGCTCGCCCCAAAAAGAAATTCGCTTGTATTCATGCTCGTCTGCGAGAATTGCATCCACAACGATTTCTCCCGAAACCTCTCTCAAAGGCAGTATTCGCAAGACCTTTCCCGTGAAATCCACGAAATATCCTTTCAACCGCTGACGAGGAGGCATTTCATTTCAATTAAAAAAGCGTAAAGAAAAGCATGAGCGTCCCAGAGATGCATCGGCGGGAAGCTCCAAAACACTTCAAATGTGCGGTTCTCACGATAAGCACATCAAAGGCGAAGAAAGCGGAGGAAAAGAAGCGGGAAGGAAAAAATGCTCGCCCCGCAGACATCGGTGACCTCTCAGGCGAAATTGCGTTGAAACTGCTTTCTGAAAGCGGACATGAGGTCGTCCTTTACGATGTTTTGCCCGACGAGAGGGAGCGAATAAGAGAGGCGGTTGAGCGTGCTTTGAGCAGTGATGCTGAAGTTGTCTTCACGACTGGAGGAACAGGTCTCGCAAGTAGCGATGTCACGATTGAAGTCGTTGCGGAGATGCTTGAGAAGCATATTCCCGGCTTCGGCGAGATATTCAGGCTGAAAAGCTATGAGAAGGTGGGAACTGCAGCGATTTTAAGCAGGGCGATTGCAGGTGTTGTCGCAGGTAAAGTGATTTTCTGCCTGCCAGGCTCGCCAAGTGCAGTTGAACTTGCATTAAAAGACATAATTTTAAAGGAATTGCCTCATATTATGAAGCATGTGCGGGAATAGTTTGAGCAATTTGCATCACTCATTCCTCGTCAAATATTCCTCGTCAAATCTGAACAGGAACTTTTCAAGATGTTTCACTTTTCCCGCTGAAATTTCAACGCCTTCCTCACGAAGAAGCCTCTCCTTCTCCTCAACGCCCCTGCTGTATCCGCCGATTTCTCCAGAGCTGCGGACAACACGATGGCAAGGCACGACGACAGGATGCGGATTCCTCGCCAGTGCTTGACCCACCGCACGGGCATACCGCTTTGAGCCCCTCAATTTCATCGCTATCTCACCGTAAGTTACGACCCTCCCTCTCGGTATCTTCTTCACCAACTCCCAAACCTCCTCATCAAATTTCATGGAACTAGTGGCACACCCCCACCACTAACCCTTCATTAATGAGGGAAAGCGTAAGATTTATATCTTATGGAGGAAGTGGGTGCCCTAATAGCACTGCAACTCTGTGGCTTTGCTTGCATATCTTTTCCAGAGCTGGTGGCGAAGTCAGCATTTGCGGATGAGGAGGTCTGATGGCATCGCTAACACTCAGAGAGCAAGTTGGAAGAAGCTAACCCCTCACGCCCTTCATGAAGGATTTTAAAACATACGCTTAATTGAAATAAAATGCAGTGGCACGAAGAAAGGAGAATGCGAAAGAATGTGAGGCTGAATGAGCTGACTTACAGGCAATATCTCGCCCTCGCTTACATCGTCTCAAAATGGAATATTGAAAGAAAGCACGCAACAGCATCGGAATTGAAGCGGATAATAGGTTTCAGCACGGATAGAATGCTTAAAATAACCCTTGAAGCACTTGAAAGAAAAGGATTTATCAGATTTCATGGACTGAATCACAATCCTATTGCCGAAATCACAGATAATACGGCGAGAATCATGCCCTTCCTCACGGATAAACTCCTTCTTGTTGAGGAATATTTGCCATACAAAGAGATAAAGGAGAGAATTGCTCTTCGTGAGAAGGGTAAGAGGGATTATTTGAGCGTGAAGCCTCAAGTTCCCTTTGTGGATTCCCTGGCGTTCTTGAACAACAAGAGGCGAATCGTCCACAGGTGGTCGGATTTCCTTGAGGACTTCCCCCCCTCCCTCGTTTGGAGCGTGTTTGAGCGATTTTTGAAGTGTGCGACGGCTGCGAGAGCAGCAGTGGTGCTTGACCCTTTCTGCGGAAGTGGGACGACGCTTGTGACGGCGAAATTGCTCGGTCACGAAGGCATCGGCTTGGATGCTAATCCTGTTGCAGCGTTCATTTCAGAGGTGAAAACATCCTGGGATATACCACCGAAGGATTTCAGAGCGGAGGCGAATGCGATATTGAACGCACTTTCTTCTGCTTCCGAACTGCTTGACGCCGTGAGAGTAAGCACAGAAGCTTTCTCGCTGATGGATAAAATGGAACTGAACCAGTGGTTGAAGCCGAGCGTGCAGAACGAAGTGGCTTTCGTCAGCGAAGCGGTGAAAGAGGAGGTGGAGGACGAAAGGATAAGAAGATTACTCCTTCTCGCTTTGGTAGAATCTGCTCGTGCCGCCTCAAATGTTTCGTTCTGCCCAGGCACTTCTTTTTACCCATTCCGAAAGAGACCTTCATTTGCAGAGGCATTCAAGCGTAAATGCTCGCAGATATACGAGGACTTGCTGATACTGAGCAGGTTAAATGGATTTGGAAATACCAAAATTTTCACAGGAGATGCCCGAAAATTAACCGAATATATTGAAGAAGAGGTAGATTTTATACTTACTTCGCCTCCTTATCCAAATGATTTGGAGTATACGAGGCAAACGAGATTGGATTTATACCTTCTGGGCTTCGTAAAAAGCATGAAAGATGTGGCAGCGATAAAAAAGAGGATGGTTTGTGGTAGCACAAAGTTAATTTACAAAGATGCGAGGGGAAATGCGAAATTCGTGGAGAAATATGAGAGCGTTCAACACATTTTTGAGCGTTTGAAAGAGGCATTTAGCGGTAAAAATTGGGGTTGGGACTACCCAAGAATGGTAAAAGAGTATTTTGGTGACATTTTTGTTGTGTTGCGAGAGACGAAGAAAGTATTAAAAGAGCATGGAATCGCAGTATTTGTCGTTGGCGACCAGACTTACAAGCAAATACTTATTCCAGTAGGCGCAATTATGAGTGAAATTGCTGAAGATTTGGGATATGAGACAAAAAGAGAAACTTTTAGAGTTAGAAGAAGCACACTTCACAATATTCCGCTGAAAGAGGAGATAGTTATTTTAAAAATTGCCAGATGATTTGTGCTTAATTGCGTCAATAAAATACTCAATAGGTGGAATGTCAATGCGATGATATGCTCTTAATAGTTCATCTATGGAAGCATGATATAATTTATCAAGCTGGAGCTCATAAAAATTTGCATTTTCGCTCTTTTTCATCGCCACTGTTGCGAAAATTATATATTTTTCCCCTTTTTCACTTTTTCGTGATGGAATCTCTGAAATCTGAAGATTAAATCGCCTTGTGAAATTTGAAAAAAGGGCATCTTGAAGCATCCAAATATAATATTTCTGCCAGTGTTCAAATACTTGACCTTTGTTAAGGATTTGTGTAAATGAAAGTTTGATTGTGTTGTATGTGTTTAGTCCATAATTATAGCGATTTGAGAGATTTCCGTTGAGAAAATCATTGAAGGCTCTCACTAACTCGCCTGTCTGCGTGGTAGCATCTGCCATTATTTCAATTCCGCAGAAATCCTTTATTCCCTCAACTTCGTTCTCCTCTGTTTTGTATGCGACCCAGTCAACCCTTCCGTAATCTATCCTTTTCTCCCCCTTTCTGTGAGACAGAGGCACTTCTTTCACAAATTGAATTTGATTTTCGTTAAGAAAGTGAGATGCTACCTGCTTGAGTAGGGCTTTTCCGCCAAAGAGAAAGCGGTTCGGGCAAATTATTCGTGGAGTTCCGCCGTGCCAAACACTGCATACACCGAAGGGAGTGTTGAGTAAGCGACTCTCTTTTGTGCATTTCTCATCTGTGAAAGGGCATTTTCCTGCATTTCGCACTTCTTCAGCTTCCTTTGAGCGGTTTGATGGTGGAAATCCAAATATTTCGGCAGGATTATGCAATTCAAGCTTTGAATCTTCCGCTATTTTTCCTTTTACTCTCATTTTACTAACGACCCAAACGCTCACGCAGAGCTGCAATAATTATGGGAAGAGCGATTGTAGCATCGCAATAAACGGTGACTGCCTTCGCATTCTCACGCAATTTTCCCCAAGAGATTGCCTCTTCAAGCGTTGCACCGCTCAAGCTGCCGTCTTCGGGCGTTTTCGTTGTGATTTGGATGGCGTAGTCAAAGCCACCACGAGGAGCAACGAGTGCGGTCTGCAAAATGAAGTTCTTTGGGACACCACCGCCCAAAATTACGACGCCTGCTCTTGATGCGTTGCAGTAAATCTCGTTAATCTCACGCAAATCCTCAAAAGCATCCACATTCAGCGGCGAAATCTGCTTGAAAATGAAAGCATGCAATCCAATAATTGAATCTGCAAGTGCAGGGCAGAAGACAGGAATGGCATTTTCAAATGCGACTCGCAGTATTGAGTCCTCATCCTTTATATTTCTCCCTACTTCCGTCAGCAGTTCTCTGATGCTATACCTCCTGCTGTGGTCAAGTTTCTCAAAAGTGCGGTGCAAGAAGTCTTCAAGCGCTGCGAAAGCAGAATCCTTCACGACAACATCGTAAATCCTACTCACTCCTTGCTCTCGCAGTTTCGCATCTCGCTCTTTGCCTTCGCAACGCTCTTCCTCGCAACAAAAATAGTGGTGCTCGCCGAGAGCCTCAAGGATGTCGTGGACGAGGTTCGCACCTGTCGTGACGAGAACATCCACAAAACGAAGGCGGAGCATCTCCGCAAGCACAGGGCGCATCCCTGCGGGGACAAGAGCGCCTGCAAGCCCCAGAAACTTCGTTGCCTTCGCCTTGAGCATTTCCTCGTAAATGTCAACAGCGTGGGCGAGCCTGCGAGCGCCGAACGCACACCCTCGCATTCCGCACACAAGCTCATTTACGCTCATTCCCTTGCGGACACTGATGCCTCGCACCGCATTCTCTTCCTCAAAGCCCACCATTCTTTAAAATTGAAAAGTTCTTTTAAAGGTGCGTTCAAAGAAGAATTGGGTGGGGCTGTGGGGTAGCCAGGGAGCCTCCCAGCTTGGGGTGCTGGTGACCCGAGTTCAAATCTCGGCAGCCCCATTTAACAGAACAAAATTGAATGAAAGCGAAAGAGGGAGCGGGTGCTTGGAATGGGCGTTGCGAAATATGCGTATGCGTATGCTCGTGTGCGAGTTCGGCTTGCAGAGTGCCTCTCTGCTGGAAAGTTGAGGTCGCTCGCTGAAGCGAAGGATTGGTCGGAATTCTTCTCCTCGCTCCTTGACAGCGGCTACAAAGAGCGTCTTGCGAGGCTCACACCGGAGAAAGCAGACACGAGAACGCTTGAAATTGCGCTAAGAGAGGACTTGGTCACAGCATACGAGATGGTTCTACGCTCCGTTCATGCGAAAAAACTGCGAAATTTCTTTTATGAACTCTTCAGAAGGCTTGAAGTAAAGAATTTAAAGGCTCTACTGCGGGCAAAAATGCGTGGATTTCCCGTTGACACTTCCTCATTTTACCCCGTTGAAGGCTTTTTCAAGCGCAGAATCAGCGCACTCGCAGATGCAGAATCGCTTGACGCCCTCTTTAACCGCCTGAATGAACCTTACAAGAGCGTTCTTCATGCACACATCGCCTCAGGAAACATTTTAGTGCTGGAGCATGCGTTAGATGAGGAAATATACGGAGCGATTTTTGAGCGTGCAAAACAACTTTCGGCTGAAGATGAGCGAATTGTGCATTCTTTAGTGGGTTCGGAGATAGATATTGTGAACATTATGACAATTTTAAGGTGCAAAAAGGACGGAATTCCAGCGGAAGAGATGCGAAATCTTTTCCTTCTGCCGCAATTTGCGTTCAAGTTCAAGCAAGAAGATGCTCGTGATGCGATTTTTGCTGAAAATGTCGCAGATGCAGTCCAGTCGCTACCCGAAGATTTCAAATTTCTTGAGGAATCGCTTGCTGAATATGAGGTGGAAAATTCACTCGTTCCATTTGAAAATGCGTTATGGCGAAATTTTTACGAGCATGTGCGAGATGTTTTGAGGGGGTATCCACTGAATATTGGCACAATAGTAGGATTTTTATATCTGAAAGAGATGGAAATAAGGAATATTCGTGCTATTGCCGTGTGCAAAGAGCATGGAATACCGAGTGAGAATGTGATGAAAATGGTCTTCTTTTGATTTTTCCCTTTTTCTATTCGTTTTTGTTGTGCTTAAGTGTTGTTTGCGTGTGCAGTGCGAGGCGGGAAATGCTGTCGTTTCTTGCACTTTTGGGCGAGGTTTTTCTGCTTCTCGTTCTCTGCTTTTTCTTCGTTTTACTGTTTGCATCTTGCATCGTCTTTCTGCACCGTGAGTGTTTTCCGAGATTCTCGCTTTTTCTGCTTTCGCTCTTTCACCGTCCTTTGAAGATGCTTCTCGGTTATTTCCGCATGAATCCCGCATTAGTTGATGAAATAGGCGTTTCTTTAATGAATTCTGTGTATTGGGATGCGTATTGCAACACATCTTTGAGCAAAAGAATGCTATTTTTACCGCAATGCCTCCGCTCCTTGAGTTGTCCTGCACATGTATCTCCGCTCAAAGGGGTGGAATGCGAGGAATGCGGCTCATGCGTCATTTCGGAATTGAAGAAGTTGTGCGATGAGCATCGCATCAAAATCTGCATCGCTCCCGGCGGTGAGTTTGTGAAGCGGGCGGTTGAAAGGGAGCGTCCAGAGGCGGCTGTGGGCGTCGCATGCCCTCATGACCTCTACGAGACGATGCGGGCGGTCTCTGCGAGAGGCATACCAATGGTCGGCGTCTTCCTCTTGCGAAGCGGTTGCGTCTCCACTGATGTGGATGCAGAGCTGCTTAAGGCAGTGCTTCTCGCCTCGCATGCGAAGCAGAGCAAACAGCAGCAAAAACGGCAGCAGCAGTAGTAGGAAGAGGAAAAACAAAAGTAGGCGTAAGGGAAAAGCGTAGGAAATGGCGGTAAGAAATTCAAAATTTCACCTTTTCAGAATTAATATAGTGGCATCGTCATCCGCTTTACCATGCTCCTTCATTATTTTCATAGCCATTTCTCTCAAATTTTCACTCAAATATTCCGAAGCAATGAAATGTCCGACGCCATCTGTGTTCATTACGAGCCATCCGCTCATGAATTCGTATGTGAATACCTTGAAATGTCGCAGATTCCAACCGAGAACGCCACTTACGGAGAAGAGATGTCGCTGAAGTTTTTCGCCCCTCTCGTTATTTTCGCTTACTATCTGTGCGGATATGTTTCCAACGCCTACGAATGCGATTCTGCCGTCTGAAATCTTTGAAATTGAAGCAACCGTTCCTCTCGTCCCGCTCAAAGCACTGTGAACGCCACGCACTATTTTATCTAAAGGCAGATTTTTATGCGATTTTATGAAATTTACCGCAACTTCACTCGCTTCTTCCGCCTTTCTTCCATGCCCAAGTCCATCAACAACCGCAGCAATTATGTTATTTCCGTCGCATTCTTCCACTAAACATGCGTCCCCGCAGTGTTCTTCCCCCTTCTTCGCTCTGGAACGCCTTCTTCCCTGTCTTTCCTTCACTGTCTTTACGAGGTGATTTGCAACCTCTGTATCCATGGAAGCGACTCCAGTTATGTCAATTATGACCATTTCTGACTGCGTTTCAACGATTTTATCAAGCAGCGTTTCCATCGTCTTCTGCGCACGGTAGCTGTCAACAATTCCAATAATGGGAAGCGCAAGGATG
>Ga0190312_1000548_pt1 | contig 11490 bp, 10 predicted proteins | sample 487007910_MG_FD_165046 | JGI IMG/M metagenome (GOLD analysis project Ga0190312, IMG submission 165046) | Hydrothermal vent sediment bacterial communities from Southern Trench, Guaymas Basin, Mexico - 4870-07-9-10_MG | ecosystem: Environmental > Aquatic > Marine > Hydrothermal vents > Sediment ... | reverse complement strand
CCCGAACTCCATTAAATTCCTTCGTCCTAATGCTTACCTTTGAAATCTTCCGCTCTATTCGCTCCACTTTAGGCTTCTCAATAAGAAATATCAAGGATTTCGCCCTTATTCCCTTGAATTCTTCCACCTTTAAGGAAGGTATTTGGGGTAGTTTGAGTGATTCTGCCTCTTTTTCTGCCTCTTTTTCTCTCTCCTCCACAACCTCCTCTGTTTTTTCTACTTCTACTTTTACTGTCTCCTCTTTCTCCCCTCTTCCCTCTGCTTTTCTCTCTCTTACTTTCTTCCTCTCCTTTAGTTTCGCCTCTTGCATGCTCATTTCTCCTTTTGATACTAATCCTTTAATAATCGTTCAAAGTCGATTCTGCTCTCTGAAACATAATCTATATTGATTAATCCTGCAAACAGAAGAGGAGAAATTTCATCCAACACTTCTGTTAAAGGAACAGGTCTTTCCGTTGAGAGGACCGAAATATCGTATCTTCGCTCACTAAATTCCACTTGTAAAGGATTATCTACATATAATTTGAGGAAGGATTCTGAGAATAATCTTTCAACATTCAATATTTCAGATGAAAGAACAACGCTTTCTTTCGCCATTTCAAAGAATTCTTCCTTCAAATCAACGATTCCCGCAAAATACTGCGAGAGCAATTCCTTAAGTTTGCTGTTGTAATCCCAAACAATCTCATACAACTTCTTTATTTCACCACCGAAAGAGCCTTCTGGCAGATGCCAAATCGTGTATTTCTGCTTCATTTCGCTCTCTTCAATTTTTGGCGTGAATAAAGGTTTTAGACCGAAGAAAGAACGCAGTTCTTCAAATTTTTCTTTGAATTCAGGATACGCTTCCTCCAAGTATCTCCTCGTTATCGTCCTTATTGTCAGAATGAAGAGCGAATGTTCATTGTAGTTTGGCGTAATTCTCGCACATTTGTTGTAAAATTCCTCTATTAACTTGATAACCTCATCAGGTTTCCTCACAAGAGCATCAAATTCTTCTCCTCGCACATCCTCCTTCGGATGTTCAACAATTCCAATAATTTCTTTTGAAAGAGCAATATGCTCAATTTTTCTCGTTTGCGTCGCAACTTCTGAAGCGAAGCGGACAAAAAGGCTCTCGCTCACCACCGCCATTATCCCTTTTGTAAGCCCCTCTTTCACCGCACTTACATATTGAGGCAGCTCAACATTCAGCGAAACGCCGAAGAAATCCCTGTAGAATTTGGCGACACTGCCTTCTAAGTAAGCACCTTCCTCGCTAACTCCTCCGAGAACAAGACTCTTATAATCCTCATCCATCGCATCTATATACACTCCATCCATTTTCCGCCTCAAATATTCCCAGTAATTGACAAGAAATTCCGCCGAATCCCACAGTGGAATGATGTTTTCCCTTATGAATTTCGCCCATTCTTCCTTATCTGCATAGTTTATCATCCCTGCTCGCCTCTTTCCATTCCATTTTTCTTAAATATTTTGTTTTCTATGCATCTCACTCTTGCCCTGCTTCCACTCCCGAAATCAGTCGCCCACTTTCTCAATTGTGATTTTCTCGTCAGGACGGAGATGGACAACATATTTTTCAATGCGAAGCAATCTCCAGTTCCATACTTCAATTACTTTTCTCTCACATGGCTTGAACTTTGTCACATCTATAACTATTTCGCTTCTCTTGCGCTGAAGAAAGAGGCGAAACGGAAGCATAGTTCTCTCCTCTCATCCTTTTTCTTCCTTTTCAATGACTTTGTATATCCTTATTTTGCCGTCATCTGACTTACAGATGGCTAATTTCTCACCAAGAGAGTCGTCAATATAACACATTCCAGCCTTCAGCGCTTTCGGGTCAATTTCCAAAGTCTTCTTTTTCTCTTCCATCTCTTCCACAACATTCTGTCAGACAGTTTTAAATACCTTTCATTCTTTCGCAAGAAAGCGCTCAACTTCTTCTCTGCGAGGCAGTCCTTTTCTGCAACCGAACTCACGAATGCAGCAAGAAGCGACGAAATTCCCGATTCTTCCACATTCTTCAAGGCTCTTACCTCTAAGTTCTGCTGCCAGAAAGCCTGCTGCGAAAGCGTCTCCCGCTCCTGTTGTGTCAACGACATTCGTAGGAAACGCAGGCACGGAAAGTGATGCTTCTTTTGAGGCGATGTAGCAACCTTCACCGCCAAGTGTCACGCAAACCGTCCTCGCTCCAGCATCCAAAACATGAGCGGTGAATTCCTCAAGCATGTTTTTATGTATGCGGCGAAGCCCGAAGAGAGCGGAGAACTCACGGAGGCTGAAAAAAACGACATCGCAACGAGCGAAAATTTCAGAAAGAGCGGAAAAGCGATGCGAGAAGCAGAGCATTCCAGGACTGAAACTTAATTTTGTCTGGATGCGTCTCGCTATTTCTTTCTGCATTTCAAACTGCTCTTCGCTCACGAAAGAGCTCATGTGAAGGATTTTCGCAGCGTTTATGAACGAGAAATCAACATCGGATATGCTGAAACTGTCGTTAACGCCTGCAAAAATGTATAAAGCACGCTCTCCACTGCGGTCAATGAAAGAAAGAGCTCTACCAGTTCTCCCATTCTTACGCTTAATTCTCGTCTCAACGCCCTCTTTACGCATTTCCTCAATGATGAAATCGCCCGCTTGGTCGTTGCCTACGACGCCTACGAAACCTGTTGAGACGCCTAGACGAGCCAACGCAACAATCGTGTTCGCAGCAGAGCCTCCGGGGGCTGTGTGCATCTGAAGAATGCCGACCTCCTCGCCACCCGCGGCAATTCGCTCAACCGCATACAACTCATCATAATTCAACGCTCCGAGACCGACAACTTCCAACATATTGCCCTTCAGAATTCAATTTTTCAAGCCATTCTCTCTTCTCTCCTTCACCACCCCGTTCTCGTTCCTTGCGCAGTCATTTAAGCGATTCCAGCTCTTTCTCCACGCTCTTTTTTGCGATACTCAAACAGGAGAAATGAACAAGAACGCCCGCTCCCCAGAAAACAATAGGGAATATCGGCCAGAAAATGCCTCCACGAAGCAGCACGAAGACTGAGAACGCAGCATTGACGAGGCAATAAATGGCGAGATGAATGTAGAAACCCTTGTAAGCGTCGTTAATGCGTCTCAACTCCCGCTCAAGTATCTCCTCACGCACGAGCCTGCGAATGCTTTCCTCTTCCATTTCGTTTCGTTTGTTTTTTTATCCACCCCACATTATAAAATGCCATGCAAGAGGCGGAATCGCAAGAAACGAAGAGGAGAAAGCGGGACTTCATCTCCATTTTTGACCTCTCTACTGCGGAATTGGAGCGAATTTTGAGCGAAGCAGAGGCATTAAAGCGAGAACGGCGAGAAGGGCGGAGAATTCGTGAAGATTTAGCGGGTAAGACGCTAACACTCATTTTTGAGAAGCCTTCAACACGAACACGCATTTCTTTTGAGGTTGCGATGCGAGAGTTGGGCGGTTCAGTCATTCCCCTTTCTTGGAAGGAGATGCAGTTGGGGCGTGGCGAGAGGATAAAAGAGACGGCGAAAGTGCTTTCTTCCTATGTGGATGCGGTATGCATAAGGGCATTCAAGCACGAGACGGTTGAGGAATTCGCCATTCACGCAACGATTCCGACAATTAACGCCCTCACAGACAGAGAGCATCCTTGCCAGACGCTTGCAGACCTACTCACGATTATTGAGCGGAAGGGACGCATAAAAGGGCTGAAAATAGTGTGGGTCGGCGACGCAACGAATGTCTGCAACTCGCTAATTGGAGGATGCGCACTCTTGGGTGCTGAAATCTGCGTTGCATGTCCGAAGGGATACGAGCCTGACGCCGAAATTCTGCGTAAAGCGCTTGCAATTTGCGAGCAAACAGGCGGAAATGTTGAGCTGTGCGTTGGAGGCAGTGAAGGCAGCGGGAGTGGAGGCGGGAGTGAATTGCGAAATGCAGTGAAGGATGCGGATGTCCTCTGCACGGATGTCTGGGTCTCAATGGGCGAAGAGAGCGAGGCAGAAAAACGAAGGCGAGACCTGCATGCTTACAGAATAGACGGCGAAATTTTGAGCCTCGCTGCTGATGATGCGATTGTCCTGCACTGCATGCCCGTGCATATCGGCGAGGAACTCACTGAAGATGTTTTATATGGGGAGCATTCAGCAGTCTTTGAGCAGGCGGAAAACCGCTTGCACACGCAGAAGGCGCTGCTCCTCAAACTATTGTCAGAATAGATTTGTCCGATAATTTGACATTTGACGGAATTTGGCGGAAAGGTATTTGACGAATTTTGAGAATTAATTTGAAACTTTATAAATAGTAAATTCGTTTTGGAAGACAGGGGCGTGCAATGAGCGGAGGAGAAGGGGAGGAGCCATTCCCGCTGGACATAAATCCGATGTATGAGGGGGAGCGTGTGCGTAAGGAGCAGATGTTCGTTGAGCTCGGCGGACCGAAGAAGCCGGGATTTGAGCTCGTTATCTGCGAGGAGGAGCCTGAGAATGTGAGCGACGGCAAAGTAACGCTTATTGGTCCCGACTTAAGCGAGATGCAAGAGGGTGAGAGTTATGCGTATGCGATGATTTACAAGGTCTACGGGAAGGAGGTTGAGAAAGATTTAGAGGCGGTGCTTGAGCGGCGCAACCACGAATTCCAATCTTACATTCAGGGTTACATGCATCTGAACCAGCGAGCAGACATCTGGGTTCGCATAAGCAAGGATGCGATTCGGAAGGGACTGAAGTCGCTGAAGCAGATTGCGAAGGCGACAGTCATGCTGTATAAGTCTGAGTTGCCGTTCATTGAGAAAATGGAAGCGATTTACATTACTGACGAGGATGAGGTTCTTCGCAGAATAAAGGAAGCTGAAGCCGTTTACAAAGCGAGGGACGAGAAGGCTCGTGGCTTGCACGACGAGGATGTTGATGAGTTCTACCAATGCACGCTTTGCCAGTCATTCGCACCGACGAATGTTTGCGTTATTACGCCAGACAGGGTGGCTCTCTGCGGTGCGATGACATGGTTTGATGCCCGTGCATCTGCGAGGATTGACCCTGAAGGTCCCAATGCTCCCATTCCGAAGGGTGAATGCATAGACCCGATTGGCGGCGAATACACGGGCGTGAACGAGGCAGCAGTGAGGCTCTCAGGCGGCGCTTACAATTCAATCAAACTGCATTCATTTTTTGAGAAGCCGCACACTTCTTGCGGTTGCTTTGAGGTCGCAGGCTTTTACATTCCTGAAGTTGACGGAATCGGATGGATTCACAGGGGCTCAAAGGTCACTGAGACGCCTATTGGTCTTCCATTTTCAACGATTGCGGCATCCGTCGGCGGAGGTCGCCAAGTTGAAGGCTTTCTCGGCATCGGCATCCAATACTTTTACAGCGAAAAGTTCATTCAGGCGGATGGCGGTTGGAGAAGGGTCGTTTGGATGCCTTCAGACTTGAAAGAGAAGATAATTGACGCAATTCCTGAGGAGATGCGGGACAAGATTGCGACTGAAAAAGAGGCGAGGAACATTGAAGAGCTGAAGGAGTTTCTGCGTAAGGTGAATCATCCCGTCGTGAAGGGCGTCATTCGTCCCGTTGACGGCGTGAAAATCACAGAAGGTTGGGGTGAAGTGGCTGAAGAGGCTGCTGTGGAGGCTGCCGCTGAAGAGGTTGCTGCTAAAGAGGTTGCTGAAGAGGCTGTGAAGGGGGCGGTTGCGACAGAGAAGCGAGCAGAAGAGGCTGCTGTGAGCAGTGCGACAGCTGAAGGGGCAGCTGAGAGAGCAGAAGCCGTAGGTGGTGAGGCTCGTGCTGCTGAGGCGCTGGCGAAGCCTGCAGTTCCTGTCACTGCTGCTGTTCCCGCTTCCGTGTCTGCTGGCACGCTAATGATTCCAATCACGGTGGATATTTCCGCTTTGCTCCCTGTGTTGGAAGCGTTAGTGAGAAGAGTGGCTGAAAGCGAGGGCAGTGCAGTAGGTGGAGGAGGTCTGAAAATCACATTCAAGGATGCGGAGATTCGTGTAGGCAAGGTCATTTTGAAGAAGAGCGGGAGAGAGAAGAAAGAGAGCGGTTAAGAGGGGCGAGATTGTGCGAGAGTGTGCGAGGGTGTGCAAAAGCATGCAGTATGCAAGAGTGTGAGAGGGAAATGGCAAAGAAGGTGCGTTTAGAGGACATTTTGAAGATTTTAGAGCGTTACGATGTCTTGGAGTTAGATGGTGTGGAGATTCGTGGTGATTTTGACATTGAACTGACGAGGCGTTCTGCGATTCCGATTCTATTGAATGCTCTACAGCAGGCGCTGAAGGAGCAAATGGCGGCGACGCAAGGAGTGCAAGTGGTGCAGGGAGTGGTGCAGGGAGGGGGGAGCGTGCCAGTAGTAGCGCAACCTCAAACGACGGCGACAAAAATGGAGGCAACGGCGGAAGTAGAGGCGGTGTTGCCAGCGGAGGAGGCGAAGTTAGTGCCTGTGGAGTTTTCCGCAAAGAGAGAGGAGTGGTTTGGTGAGATAGAAGAGGTGACGCTCGGAGCGACCCGCTCAGAAGGAGGAACGAGAGCAAAGACAGTAACGATTGGCGGTGAGCGAGCGCTTCCATTTTACAACTTTGACGCACTGATGGAGCATCCGCCTGTGATTGCGGTTGACTGCTTTGACATGCCGATTCCACTTGCGAAAGCGGTGCGGGTGATGTATGAGGATGTCATGGAGGATGCTGGAGAATGGGCGAAGAAGAATGTGGAAGTGTTCAAAGCGGACCTCGTGACAATTCATTTAATAAGCACGGACCCGCTGATAAAGGACACTTCACCACGAGAAGCAGCGAAGACAGTGGAGGAAGTGCTACAAGCGGTGAAAGTCCCCATCATAATCGGTGGCTCTGGAAATCCGGAGAAAGACCCTGCGGTGCTTGAAGCAGCAGCAGAAGTCGCTTCAGGCGAGAGATGTCTTATTGCGAGTGCGAATTTGAACATGGACTACGAGCGTATTGCGAAAGCTGCGATGTCTCACGGGCATGCGGTTCTCTCATGGACGCAGCTTGACATCAACCAGCAGAAGACACTCAACAGATATTTGCTTAAAATGGGCGTTCCCCGCAAAAGCATCGTGATTGACCCCACAACCGCTGCTCTCGGCTACGGCTTGGATTATGCGTTCACGAACATAGAGCGCATCCGTATCTCTGCCCTCAAGGGCGATTCAGACCTCGCTTTCCCGATTTCCTGCGGTGTAACGAATGCGTGGGGCGCTCGTGAGGCTTGGATGAAAGCATCGCCAATTGCGGAGGATTCCGACTGGGGACCCGCTTCGCTCAGAGGTCCGCTCTACGAAATCATCACAGGACTCACACTCGCACTCGCAGGCGGCGACCTGTTCATGATGATGCATCCGAAGGCTGCGATGACCGTTCGTGAGGTCACAAGAATGCTCGCATCCGCAGACGCAGAAGAAGAAGGAGCGGAAAAGGAGAGCGTGAGTGTGAGAGCGGAAGACTGGATTTCTTGGACGGGCGAAGAAGCATGAGAATGAGGTGTCAGGAAAATGAGAGCGAAGAGTCCGATGGATATTTACCGACTGTTGCCACGCACAAATTGCGGAGAATGCGGAGAGAAGACATGCATGGCTTTCGCATCTCTGCTTCTTGAGCGTAAGAAGAATTTGGATGCGTGTCCGCCTTTGGGCGAGGATAAGTATGCATCGCAGAGGGAGAAGATTGCGGAGCTGCTCGCACCTGAGATTCGTGAGGTCGTGATAGGCGAAGGTGAGAAAGCAGTTAAAATTGGCGGTGAGGATGTCCTCCACAGGCACGAACTCACATTTTTCAACCGAACTGCACTATTTTACGATGTATGGGATACGCTACCAGCCGATAAATTGAGGGAGAGGGTGCAAACTATAACGGATTGGAGGAAGTTTTATGTTGGTAAGTTCTTGCGTTTGAATGGTGTTGCCATTCGTTCAGTCTCAAATGATGCGAAGAAGTTTGAGGAATGCGTTAGGATTGTCGCAGATGAGACAGATTTGCCGCTTGCTCTCTGCTCATTTTCAGAAAAAGTGATTGAGGCAGGTCTTTCGCAAGTGAGTGAGCGACGCCCTCTGATTTACGCCGCAACAGAGCGGAATTGGTTCGCATTTGTGGAGCTTGCTCGTCGCTACGGCGTGCCAGTCGCATTATTCTCGCCTTCTTTGGACACACTCACAAGCCTCGCAGTGACTTTTGCAAATAAAGGCGTCAGAGACCTTGTGCTTGACCCGGGGACGCTTCCAACAGGCAAAGGCCTCGCAGAGACATTCGCAAAGTTCGTTAAACTGCGCCGTGCAGCAATTTCAGAGGGAAAGAAAGAAGTCGCTTACCCGCTCTTGAGCGTTCCGCTTGTCGCTTGGCTCACACACAAGGACCCTGTTGAGGCTTCATACTGGGAGGCTGTCATCGCATGCATTTTCATCATTAAGTATGCGGACATCATGATTTTGCACGGATTGGAGCCACATTCGCTGATTGTTGAGCGGACTCTCGTTGAAAATATATACACTGACCCGAGAAAACCTGTGAGTGTTGAGCCGGGTTTGCGAATAATTGGCTCTCCAAACGAGAATTCACCGCTTTTCGTCACTACTAACTTCGCCCTCACATACTATACGGTGGAAAGCGACATATCTTCAAGCAAAATTGATTCTTATTTGCTCGTTATTGACACAGGCGGATTGGGCGTGGAATCTGCGGTCGCAGGGGGTCAGCTGAGTGCGGATGCTGTGAAGGATGCATTGGAACGCTTCGGTGTTGAAGAGAAGGTCAAGCACAAGACGATGGTTCTTCCCGGTCTCGCAGCGAGAATATCAGGCGAAACAGAGGATAAAACGGGGTGGAGAGTCCTCGTCGGTCCGAAAGACAGCGGGATGATTCCGAGATGGATGGAGAAGAGCTGGCCGCCTGAGTGGCTCTCATGACGCATGATTCATGTATATTTATTGAGGGGCGTGCCTAAGGGAGAGTAGTGAGAGCGTAGAAAGGAAGGGCGAGAGTGGCAGGGAAAGCGAGAGATGTGAGGTGGAAGAGGGGGAAAGAGAAGAGCGTGGTGGTGTGTGAGGTAAAATGTATAAGATAATGATGTTTGAGGGGGGCGTTTACCGATTCAAGGAATTGAAGGAATTGGTGCAAGACATTGGCGGTTTCGTCATTCAAGAGATGACGCTGCAGTCGGATGTGCTTATGCATCTCGCACTTCCAGCGGAAGAAGAGCGGCTGATTCGTGATTTTGTGAAAGGGCTTGGCGGTAAGCTGCGAGATTTACCGCTCGCTGGCACTGAAATAATGGTAGTTTCGCCTTCACTCGGAAAACATCACCTCGTGCATCCTGTCTGCGACATTGCGGAGTTCCTTCGCAGGGAAGGAGCGGTGACGAACATGCTCGGTCTTGCGAGAGGCGTAGGGAAGCGGATTTCGCAGATGACAGTGAAGGAGCGAGAAATGATTGAAGAATGCGACGCAGCAGTTTTCTTCTTCGGAAACTTTGCGGAATGCATTCGTGAGAAGGCTGCGAAGCTTTGCGAGCCGCTGAACATCCCTTACATCATCGTTGGAGGTCCGCCGGAGGTTGAAGGCGTCGCAAATTATGTCGGTGGCATAGGCAGACGAACAGACAGGATGCGAAGGAAATCGGAAATAGTGAAGCTTCGGGAGGTAGTTGAGCGTTTGAGTGAAGCTCTCGGCGAGAAGCGGATTGAGATTGAAGAAGACCCGCTCGCAGCACCGCCCATGTTCGTGAAAGAAATGATAGAGGCGAGGATTCCGCTGAGTTCAGCAGAGGAGATGCCTATCGTGCTTCATTTGGACGGTCTCAGGGTGCGAATAGGCGAAGAAGAGGCGGAAGAACTGCCGAGTGTGCAGGTCGGAAAAAGGGAACTGCGAGAAATCTGCGAGATACGAAAGTCATCTTACGACGGATACTTGCTCAAAATACTGCCAGAAGCGGAAGTCGGTAGCGTGTTCTGATTTTGCGACGCTCACTCACTTTTCCCTTAATCCAGTGCAATTCCAGTTTCCAGAAGAAAAATAGGTTAAAGATTACTTTGAGGGGGTTCCAGAGGAAGCAATACCTATTTAAAGTTAATCATATGTGGGGTTTCCACTGGAAATCAGTGAAAGGGCTGATGAGAGCGTTCCTTTTGTTAAGAAGGCTTCTCTGAAAGCTCCGTTCCAGTGGAAATTAGGTCGGTCTAAAATTTCAATGCTTTCGGCGTTTGAAAGGCTCTGTTCTCGCTTCTTTTGGTGAAAGGGGCGTTCTATGCAGAGATTTCGGATGGGTTGAAGACCCGCACCCCCCCATTTCCACTGGAACTCACGAGGTTAGGGTGGGGTGAGTGAGTGTGTGAGAGCGAGGGTAACAAGAAGGATGAAAAGAAAAATCAAACGGCTAAAAGTTCCAGAAGAGGATGGCGATTGAAGTGAGACTTCCTTACGGCTCAAGCGAAGTGGAGCTTGCAGTGGAAACAGGCGTCCATTCGGAAGCGGGAGTTGCAGTGGAAGTCAAGGAATTGGCGTCGGCTGCGAGAACTGGAGAGACTGCGAGAAAAGCGGAGAAAGAAAGGGAGAGGCGTTTGGAGATTTTGCGTGAGGCGTTGAAGCGACCTTTGAAAGCGAAGCGACTGCGTGAAATCTTGCGTGAGCGTTTTTCTGAGAGGGGGAAAACGGCGGAGACAGCGGAGACAGCAGGGAATGCAGAGAAAGGAAGAGGAGAGAAAGGAGAAAGAGAAGAAGAGAGAGCGGAGGTGGGAAGAGAAATAGTCATTGTTGTTGACGACCACACGAGGAGCGCTCCTACGGAGGAGATGCTTGACGCTCTTACGGCGGAAATAAGCGAAGCGGGTGGCGAAGAATACTTGAGAAGGGTGAAGGTGCTTGTCGCATGCGGGACGCACAGTGCGCCGAGCGAAGAAGAGCTACGCAGAATACTCGGCAAGCACTACGGCAGATTTCCAGTGGAAGCGCATGACTGCGACGCCGATTCACTTGTCTTCGTAGGAAGAACTAGCAAGGGGACGCCAGTATTCCTGAACGCCACATATGTGAATGCGAAAATGCGTGGCGGTGTCTGCGTCCTCACGGGAGACATTACGCTGCATTACTACGCAGGCTTCGGCGGAGGTCGTAAAAGCATTCTGCCGGGCATCGCAGGTAGGGAAACAATCCGAAGGAACCATGCCCTGCTCGTCCACGAGAATGCGAGAACAGCGAATCTTGACGGAAATCCAGTTCACGAGGACATGTGCGAGGCTGCTGCGATGCCCCTTGCAAAGCCTGACTTCGTGCTGAACACCGTTTCTGACGCTTCTGGTAATTTAGTTGCGGCGTTCGCAGGCGAATGCGATGAAGTTTTCAAGCGAGGCGCAGCAGTCGCTCGTGAGCTATTTGTCAAGCGGATTCGTGAGAAATACGACATTTTGGTCGTGAGTGCGGGAGGCTTCCCCAAAGACAGAAATCTTTACCTCGCAACAAAAGCAATTGAACACTGCAAGCG
>Ga0190312_1000546_pt1 | contig 11497 bp, 9 predicted proteins | sample 487007910_MG_FD_165046 | JGI IMG/M metagenome (GOLD analysis project Ga0190312, IMG submission 165046) | Hydrothermal vent sediment bacterial communities from Southern Trench, Guaymas Basin, Mexico - 4870-07-9-10_MG | ecosystem: Environmental > Aquatic > Marine > Hydrothermal vents > Sediment ... | reverse complement strand
TGGGGTTGAGCCATCCAGGGCCTCAAAGAGCTTTCCCCCTGGAGAGAACTCCCTGTGGATGGTCTGCATGAGCCTCAATCCCTTAAGGTAGCCGAAACCATGGCGTTCAAACAGGATCGCGGTGTGGTAAAAGAGGGCCTCAAGCATTATGGTTTTCAGCCCTAAAAAGTCTGTGAAGGCCTCAAGGCAGCGGAGGAACCGTCCCAAGAGCCTCAATCCCGGTCTCACCATCCCCGGTGCCAGCCCTGCCCTCATCGCCCTAACCTCCTCGGGGACGTTCCTGCGGAGCATACCAAACAGGGTATCCTTGCCCTCTGGGTCCCGATCTATGTTGTAACGCTCACCGGTTATATCGTTTATGACCACCAGATCTAGGACCACGGCCTTGAATCCCTCATCGAGGGAAATCTGGCAGAAAAACACCGGATCTTGGTCTTCTGGTCTCAAGCGCACCTCGATGGAGGCCGCATTTTCGTCTTCCGGAAACCAGCCCCGTATGGCCTTTGCCCCGCTGGGCCCCCTCAGGGTTTCGGGATCCACCCTGAAGCGCTCAAGGAGTTCGAGGGGTACGAGTTTGAGATACAGAAAATCCCGCACCCCTTTGGGAAGGCGGTTTACCGCCGAAAGGCTTAAGGGCATCGGGATCTAAGTGCCCAAGGCCTCCCTCACAAGCCTCTGGACCACCTCGGGATCCGCCAGGGTTGAGGTATCCCCGAGTTCCTCTACCTTCCCCTCGGCGATCCTCCTCAGGATCCGGCGCATGATCTTGCCGCTCCTGGTCTTGGGTAGGGAGTCGGTGAAGTGGATCCGATCAGGGGTAGCTATGGGCCCTATGACTTTTCGGACCTGACCTATGAGCTCCTTTCTGAGCCCATCGGAGGCCTCAAAGCCCTTCTTCAAGACCACAAAGGCGCATATTCCCTGTCCCTTGATCTCGTGGGGGAAGCCGACCACTGCGGCCTCAGCGACCGCCGGATGGCTTACCAAAGCGCTCTCCACCTCAGCCGTTCCGATCCTGTGTCCCGAGACATTTATCACATCGTCTATCCTGCCCAGGATCCAGAAGTACCCTTCTTCGTCCCTCCTTGCACCGTCACCGGTGAAGTAATGACCGGGAAAGAGGGTGAAATAGGTCTCCCTGAAGCGCCTCCCATCGGGATCGTTCCAGAATCTTCTGACCATGGAGGGCCAGGGCCGGGATATCACCAGGGCCCCTCCCTCATCGGGGGCACACTCCGAACCGTCTTCCCTCAATACCTTTGCCTCAATCCCGGGCAGGGGGAAGGTAGCCGAACCGGGTTTCAGGGGGATTGAGGGAAGAGGGCTTATGAGAAAACCGCCTGTCTCGGTCTGCCACCAGGTGTCCATGATGGGACACCGTCCCTGTCCCACGACATAGAAATACCAGAGCCAGGCTTCGGGACTTATGGGTTCACCCACTGAGCCGAGGATCTTGAGACTTGAAAGGTCATGGTTTTTGACCCACTCGTCTCCCTCCTTCATCAGGGCCCTTATGGCCGTCGGGGCGGTGTAGAACTTTGTCACCCTGTAACGTTCCACTATTTCCCAGAAACGATCGGGTTCGGGCCAAGTGGGAACCCCCTCGTACATCAGGGTGGTGGCCCCAAGGAGCAGGGGGCCATATACCACATAGCTATGGCCGGTTACCCAGCCCACATCCGCCGTGCAGAAATACACATCCTCATCCCTCAGGTCGAAGACCCATTTCAGGGTCTGGGCCACATAGAGGAGGTAGCCGGCTGTCGAATGCACCACCCCCTTGGGCTTCCCCGTGCTCCCCGAGGTGTAGAGGATAAAGAGGGGGTCTTCGGAGTCCATCACCTCGGGGGGACAGCTGGGGCTTGCCTTCTCAAGGAGCTCATGCCACCAGAGATCCCTGCCCTGAATCCAGGGCACCTCCACCCCCATCCGCCTGACTACCACCACCTTCCTGACCTGGGATAGGTCCTTCAGGGCCTCATCGGCGTTCTCCTTGGACCTTATGATCCGGCCGTTGCGCCAGTAAGCATCGGCTGTGATCAACACCTCAGCCCCACAGTCCGCTATCCTCTGCCTCAAGGCCTCGGGGCTGAAACCGCCGAAGACGACGCTGTGGATGGCCCCGATCCGGCAACAGCCAAGCATCGCTATGGCCACCTCAGGGATCATGGGCAGATAGATGGCCACCCTGTCCCCCTTTTTCACCCCAAGGGCCCGGAGTCCATTGGCGAACTTGGAGACGAAATAATGAAGCTGTTGATAGGTCAAGATCCTGTATTCATCGGGGGGTTCCCCTTGCCATATAAGGGCCGCTTTGTTCCTGCGCCAACCTCTCAGATGGCGATCAAGGCAGTTATAGGAGGCATTGAGCTTACCTCCTCTGAACCACTCTACCTCCGGTTTACTGAAATCCCACCGCAGGACTTCTTTCCACCTCTCGTACCAATCCAGTTCCTCGGCCAATTCGCCCCAGAATCCTTCCGGATCCTGCAGGCTCCTTCGATAAAGTTCCCGGTAGTGATCAATCCCCTTAATGTGAGCCATCTCCTTGAGATCTTCGGGGGGTTCAAAGACCCTTTCTTCCCTGAGGATTGAAAGAATGGTCTTCTGCATTTTCCCCTCCTTGGAAATCGGAATGGATGTCCTCCGCCCACTTCAGGGCCTTTCCTCACCTAACCTCACCCCTCCTCCTTACTGACACCCCACACACTTTCCACTATCGGTTATAACAACCCCACCTTCTCACCCATCCTTTTGCTCCCGAAGGTAACGGTTTCTCGGAAGGCCGTCAAGTTACAACATGGGTTTGAGAAGGAAATGAAATTTGTTAAGATCCCTTAGGAAATGAAGAGAGGCTTCACACTAATTGAACTTGCCATAGTTTTGGTGATAATTGGATTATTGATAGGCCTCGGAGCAGGTCTCCTTGGTCCCCTCACCAGAAGGAGTAAATACTCCGAGGGAAAAACAACAGTCAACTCAGCGGTGGAAGCGATCACAGGATACAGCATACGGACCGGAAGACTTCCACCCGAAAGCGATTTCCAAAGGATCGTGCCTTCTTACAAGGATCCATGGGGGAATGAACTTCAGTATTTCTTAGACAATGATCTCACCAGTTCAATATGTTCTCAAAATGAAACAGACCTTATAGTGTGTCACGATACCTCATGTGCAAACTATACAGAAAATGTGGCCTTTGTTGTAATCTCTCCTGGGGATAATTACAATTATCAAACCTTGGATAGAGGAAACAATCGGGCCTTTGTTCCACCTATTGGTACAGAGAATGTGGATTTTGATGGTTCGGACTTTATAAGAGCCGAAACTTATGATGACATTGTCCGCTGGGTAACGTTAGATCAATTGTGGGCAAGAATTTGTACAAATTGTGGGGCTTGTGGTTTTTATGAAAGTAGATCAGTATGCGATAGCAACTGTAGTGTGAATTGTCAGCAGGCACAGTGTGGTAACAATCCTAATTGCTGGCGATGTCCATGAAGGGCAGGGTGGTCCTTTCCTTGGAAGGGAGGATTTATGTTCTGGCCGATGATGGGGGTGTTTTGGGGTTTTCCTTTAACGAGGGTGTTGCGTTCCTTAAGGCTGAGAGGGTGGGGGCAGTGAGCATCTTCCATCATTTTGAGAAGGTCCTTACCTTTTCCCTCCCCCTTCCCTTCAAGCCGTCCTCCAGGGGGCGGAAGGTCATAGAGGGGGTTATTTGGGGAGAGGTGAAGAGGAGGTATCCGGATGTGGAGGGGGCTCCTTATCTTTATCAGCTCATAGAGTCTGACACTTTCAATGGGGCGAGGTGTTATCTCTTTGATCGGGAGGAATTCGAAGGTCTGGTCCTTCCCTTTTTGAGTAGGGGCGTAAGGATTGAGGGGTGTTATCCTTTTTTTTCAGCGGTGGCCCTTTCGGTGGCGCAGGAACCGGAGGAAAATAAGGCGGTCGTCCTTTTGCACGGTAGCAAGCGCCTGGTGTTCGTTTTTCAGCGCGATGAGCTGGTCTTCCAGAGGGCCTTTGAAGGGGAAGGCGAAAGGTTGAGCAGTTCGGATGGGGCCACCATAAATATGGTCATCTCCCATGCCGTGCAGAATTTGAGGGTTCGGCCCGAGGTGATCTTGCTGATGGGGACCGAAGGGAAGGTCAATAACCTGGCGCTTCCCACCCGTTCAATTCATGGGATTGGAGGGCTCGGTGATGTCTTGAAGGTGGCAGTGGCCAGGGGGGGTCTTGAGGTTTTCGACCTTCGTTGTCCCGACCTTCAGAGGACGTCACGGAGGGTAAACAGGATCAGGACTGCTGCCTTAGGGCTTTTTCTCCTTGCCCTTTTGAGTGGGATTTATGCGGGGGTGTTGTTGTGGAAGGTGAAGGACAAGGCTGAAGGGCTGAATCAAGTACTTCGCTCTTTCTCGGTAAGGATGGCCGAGGCAATGGATAAAATAGAGGAAATTGAGTCTTTTCGGGGAAAATGGGGTATGTGGATGTCGATGCTCGAGAAGAAAGCCAAAATCCCCGATTCCAGGGCGATGCTTTTTCCCCTGGGTTCCCTCTCCGATATCGAAGGGATAGTCCTGGATGGGGTTTATCTTGAGCCCGAAGGAAAAGTGGCCCGGATAAGCGGGAAGATTGTCCTTGACAGCCTTGCAGCAAGGTACTCCCTTTACCGCTTCCTGAAGGAGAGTCTTACAGAAAAGGGATTTATCCTTCAAGCTGAGAGATGGAATCTGATGGAGGGTAAGTTTGAGCTCGAACTCGTCTACCAGCCTCAAGGAGTTCTGCAAGAGGGAATTAGATAGGGCCCTTTTGATCTTTTTGGTGGGATTCTTTTTGGCCATGTTGGGGATTTCGTCTGTCATCTACCTCAAACGATATGATCGAGCCCTCTCAGAGGCCCTGAGGGGACTCTCCGATATCCAAGAGGCCCTTTGCAAGGTCGATGTGGAGTACGAGAAGCTTAAGGCCTTGCCCGTGGTTCCGGTTCCAGGGACCGATACCATGCGGGTTATGGCCGATGCCCTTGATAAGTTGCGTTCCTTGGCAGAGGAGGTGAGGGTCGATATTTCCGATGAGGCCTTTGGTGTAGAAGTTTCAGGCGAGGGCGATTTTCAGGTAGTCGCCGAGATCCTCGACCTTATTGAGGAATCCACCCTTCCGGTGTACCTGATCAAGGGTCTTTCCCTTAAGCCCAGTCCCTTGGGTGTGAGATATCGGATAAGTCTTCGGGCGGTTTTGCCCAGGGGCGATGAGGATTAGGATTGTCTTTCCGTTCCTTTTGCTGGTATCCCTTTGCCTGCCTGTGGTGGCGATGAAATTGAGCCTACCCCTTGGGTTCCATGGGAAATGGTCCCTGGGGGAGATCCAGGACCTTTCGGTACCTTTGCCCCCACCAAGATCCAAGGGCAAATGGGTGTTGCGGTCGCCTTTCAGGGAGGCCCAGAAGGAGAAGGCGTCACTGGTGCCCCCGTCGGTGACCTTTATATATTGTGGAAAGAGCAATTATGCCATTGTGAACGGCCAGATAGTGAAGGAAGGGGACAGGATCGAAGGATGGCAGGTGGTGAGGATAGAGCCAAACCGCGTACTATTCAGATATCGCTCGGGGGAGGAAAGATGGGCAAGGCTTTCCCTTTTGCCTTAGGGGTCCTTTTGTTGCTCTGCGGGTGTAAAGGTGCCGAGATAAAGCGCGAGGTCCGGATACCCAAGATTCCAGAGCCCGTGCGCAAGGGGATGCCGGAAAAGAAGGCGTTGCCGGACTTTAGGTTGGTCACCGAGGATGTAAGCCCCCTGTCCACCTGCATCCTTTCCCTCAACATGAGGGCTGTGCCCCTGAGGGACGTCCTGTTTGTGGTGTGCAAGGATGCGGGTTTGAACTTGGTCTTTGAAAAGGGAGTTGATCCGAGTGTTCCCGTAACGATAGTGCTTGAGCGGGTTACGGTTGGAGATGCGCTTGAGGCCATCTTTTCGGGCTTGGATTATTATTACGAAATCCGGGGAAACCTCCTTGTGGTCAAGGCCACCGATACCGAAGTCTTTCGCATACGGACCATCCCCATACAGCAGGATTATTCGGTGACGGTAGGGGGAGATATCCTCGGCACGGTCATGGGCAACCTGCAGGCGGAGCAGGTGAAAGGAGCGATTTCCAGGTCGGAGAGGGCCGACCAGAAGGCCTACAAGTTTTGGGATGCAGTAGAAGAGGCCCTTTCTTCGATGCTCAAAGGCCCAGGGGAGAGTTTCCTCGTCAACAGGATGACGGGCACCATCATGGTCACGGCCACCAAATCCCATATGGAGAAGGTGAGAAAGTTCGTCGCGGAGCTCAACGAGGCCCTTTCCAGACAGGTGCTAATCGAAGCAAAGGTCATCGAAGTCAACCTGCATAAGGCCTTTCGATACGGTATTGACTGGGGGTATTTTAGGGAATGGAGCAAGGCGAGCTGGACGTGGAGTGTCGAAGGTGGGACCACGGACTTCACCAAGGTGATACCCCCCAATTCGCCTTTTTCGGAGCTGACCCTACACTTCTGGAAGACCGGCAGGGACATCCAGGCGATCCTTCAGGCCCTTTCCGAGTTTGGGGACGTGAGAACCCTCTCCAATCCGAGGGTGAGGATCACCAATGGACAGACCGCCCTTTTGACCGTGGGCAGAAATATTGGCTTCATATCGAAAGTGGAGACCACCGCCACGGAGGAGATGGGCGTCACCTATACGGTGGAGACCAGCAGCCTCCTTTCGGGGATCATGATCGGCATTGTCCCTTATATAGGAGAGGACGGGGAGATTTCCCTCACGATCACCCCAATAGTTTCCAACCTCGTGGAATTGAAGGAAGTGAGCCTCGGGACCCACGGGACCCAATATATGGTCCAGTTACCCATCATGGACTTGCGGGAACTGAGCACTACGGTGAAGGTCAAAGACGGTGAGGTACTCATAATTGGTGGCCTGATGAAAAGGGAGGAGAAGGAGCGGGTTTACGGTGTTCCCCTCTTAGAGGACATCCCCCTTTTAGGAGAGGTCTTCAAAGGGAAGAGCGTTCAAAAATTTACAACCGAACTTGTCATCATCCTGCAGCCCAAGGTGGTTTCCTGATGCGACTTGGAGAACTTTTGATTTCCAAAGGCCTCATAAACGAGGACCAGTTGAGGATTGCCTTGAATGTACAGCGACTGACGGGGGCGATGCTGGGGGAAGTGCTTGTGGGGCTTGGTTTCCTTTCCTCTCAAGACTTATCCCAATGCCTTGCAGAACAACATGGCATGCCTTACATCGATCTGCGTCAGGATATAAATATCCCTGAAGAACTCCTCCGGAGGTTTCCCCGGGAGCTGACCTCACAGGCGGGTTTCCTCCCCTTAGGTGAGGACGAAGAGCTCCACATAGTTGTGACTGAACCCGCCAATCTCTTGGCTTTGGATGCAGTGCAGGAACGGAGTGAAAAGCCCGTAAAGGTCTATCTGACCGATAAAGAAGGCTTCTGGGAGGCCTTCGAGAAGGCTTACTACTTTCTTGAAAATCCAACCGAGAGGCTGATCGATGAGGCCAACAGAAGATCCGCCTTCGGTGTGCCGAGCGACCTGATCCCCCAACTGGTGGACGCCCTGATCAGGGAAGGCATAAGGAGGAAGGCCACCGATATTCACATTATGGTTACAGAGCCGGTACTGAGCGTGCTTTACCGCGTCGATGGCGTACTTGAATATGGCTTTAGCCTCCTCAAGGACTTCTCCTCCGCTGTGATCTCTCGCATCAAGGTGCTTTCGAACATGGACATCGCCGAGCAGAGGATCCCTCAGGACGGTTCCTTTGAATTCGAGTTTCTCGGAAGGAGGTATGAGATCAGGGTCTCGACGATACCGACCATCCAGGGCGAAAGCGCGGTCTTGCGGATCCTGTTTGGAGGGTCTTCCGAGCTCTATCGCCTGGAGAGACTCGGCTTCGAGAAGGATATGGTGGAGGGACTGAAGGCCTTGATCAGGAAGCCTCACGGGATAATCCTCTGTGTCGGCCCTACGGGTTCGGGAAAGAGCACCACCCTTTATGCCCTCCTTAAGGAGGTCGACAGGACCAAAAGGAGTGTTATAACCATCGAGGATCCGGTGGAGTATCGGCTGAACTTCGCCAAACAGAGTCAAATCAACGAAAAAATCGATTATGACTTCGCCTTTGCCGGCAGAAACTTCATGAGGCACGATCCGGATATCATCCTGCTGGGCGAGATAAGGGATGAGGAGACCGCAAAGGTGGCAATAAGGGCATCCATCACAGGACACCTGGTCCTGAGCACGTTGCATGCCAATGATGCCGTTTCCACTATCCCGAGGCTCCTTGACCTTGGGACTGACAGGTTGCTTCTGAGCACATCGTTGCTTGCCACCCTTTCTCAGAGGCTCTTGAGGAGGATTTGCCCTTACTGTAAGCAAGAGCGAGAACCCGAAGACAGAGAGAGGGAGATCATGGCCGCTTACGGGCTTAGGGCGGAACGCCTTTTCTTTGGCAGAGGGTGTAAGTTTTGCAAAGGATCGGGATACCTTGGACGGATGGCGATAGGGGAGCTGATGGTAATAGGAGATGACATAAGGGACATGATTTACAAAGGGGCTTCGATCACCGAGCTGAGAGATGCCGCCTTAAGGGCCGGAATGGAACCCCTGAAAAAGGACGGCTTGAAGAAGGTCCTTAGAGGCTTAACGACCATCGAGGAACTGGAGCGGGTGGTGGGATGAGGCTTTACTTTTATCGGGCCCTAACCCCTGAGGGAACCACAGTAAGGGGCCTGATTGCGGGGGAAGACGAGCGAGAGGTCAGAGAACTTCTCGGGGCAAAGGGCCTTTATCCCTATGGGCTTGTGGAAGTGCCTTCCCTTGTCGGCTTCCCTCTAAGGGGACTCTTTCGCCCGAGGGTGGACAGACAGGAATTCATTGACTTCGCCCGGAACATGTCCCTCATGATAAGGTCGGGGATTCCCGTAATTTCAGCCTTGGAGTCCCTTTCGGAAAACGTTCGGACCCGTTCCCTGAAGAATTCCCTCAGTGAGGTTACTGATCTCGTCAAGAGGGGGTTGAGGTTAAGCGATGCTTTACAACTTCACCGCGACATTTTCCCCCCGATCTTTCCAAACCTCGTCAGGGTGGGCGAAGAGGCCGGTAACCTGGATAAGGTCTTCCAGGATATAGCCGATCACCTGCAGAGGATCCAAGAGCTTGTAGCGGCTATCCAGAGGGCCCTTCTTTATCCGATTTTTGCCCTGGTGGCAAGCATGGGGGCCATCTTCTTCTGGCTGATCTATGTGCTGCCCAAAGTGGCCTCCTCCATGAGGGACATGGGCGTTGAACTTCCCCCTATCACCCTCTTGATGGTGACCTTTGGTGAGCTCCTGAGCAGATTCTTCTGGACGATACCCTTGGTAGTATTTGCCCTCTTTGTGCTCCATCAGCTCATCAAGGACCGTCCCTCAATAAAGAAGATCAGGGACAGGCTCCTGCTGAAGCTTCCAGTGCTCAGGACCATCATCCTTTTGCGATCCCTTTCCATCTTTTGTGAACAGATGAGGATCCTGCTTGAAGCGGGGATCTCCATCGATACCGCCCTGCAAAGGGCAGCCGATGCAGTGGGCAATGAGGTCATGAGAGAGGCAATCCTCGGCGCCAGGGAAAGGATACTGCTGGGCGAAAGGGTTTCCAAAGCCCTCCTGCAGGCAGGGATATTCCCCTCCATGTTGATAAAATTCGTAGACGTCGGCGAGACCACAGGGCGCCTGGGCGAGGAATTTGGCTTCCTTTCGGGGCATTACATCGAGAGGCTTCAGGATTATTCGGCCAGGCTAGGGAAGATTGTTGAGCCGGTGGTGATAAGCGTCCTAGGGATGTTCTTTGCGCTGGTAATGGTCAGTCTCTTTCTTCCCGTCTATGATATGATCTCGCGAATCGGGATGGGCTGATGCGCGATATCTTGAGCTTTTACAACCTGAAGGAGGATCCCTTCAGCATAACCCCAGATCCCGAATACTTTTACCCCACAAAGGTGCATGAGCAGGCCGTTGAGGCCATACATTACCTGGTGGAGAAGGGAGAGAGCTTCCTTTTGATCACGGGGGCCCCTGGAACTGGAAAGACCACGGTCATAAAAACATTTTTGGCAGACCTCAAGGGAATCACCCCCATAGTCCTCTACAATCCCACCGTAAGTCCAGAAGAGTTGCTCGAACACATATGTCGCGAAATTGGACTCAGGAAGGGACGGTTGGGAAAGATCGAGATACTGGAGAGGTTGAGGAACCTGCTTCTGGAGAAGAGGAAGAAGGGAGAGCGCTTTGTCCTCATCATTGACGAGGCCCAGGATATGCCCGATGAGACCCTGACCGAGGTGAAACACCTTTCAAACCTCGAAACCGATAAGGAAAAACTCCTTCAGATCGTCTTGGTGGGGCAGCCGACGATGGAACGCAGGCTGAAAGATCCCAAAAACCTGCAGTTGGATCAGAGGATAAGCCTTAGAGTAGAGCTGCTGCCTTTGAATCGAGAGGAAGTCAGGGATTTTATAACGTACCGCGTGAGGAAAGCCGGTAACACCTCCCTGAGTTTCGACAAAGGGGCCATAAAACTGATATGGAAGGCTTCAAAGGGTATTCCGCGCCTTGTAAACCTCATTTGTTCAAGAACCCTCATGATCGGCTACCTCTGCAACTGCCAGAAGATGAAAAAGGCCTTCGTCAAGGCTGCCTTAAAGCACCTCAATATCTGAAACCCAACCGTCTGAGTCCTTCCTTCCCGGAGGGATCTCCCAGCAGGGAGAGCTTCTTGTAAAGCTCCCTCGCCCCCTCCAAGTTCCCCTCCCTCTCCATGAGCAGGGCCAGGTTGAAGAGGGCATCGGGGTTGTCGGGATCGCGCTCAAGGACCTTCATCAACACCTGCTCTGCACGCGCAGCATTTCCCTTTTTTGCCAGCGCTACGGCGTAATTTATGAGGAAACCCGGATTGTCAGGGCTGAGAGAAAGGGCCCTCTGGAGGAACCTCTCGGCCTCTTCGAAATCGTTCAACCTCAGGTACAGGACCGCCACCCTGTTCAGGACGCGGGGATCTTCCCGAAATTCCAGAAAGGCCATATATTCCTCTATGGCCTTGTCATACTCCCCCCTCTGTTCATAAGACCTCGCCCGCCATAGATGCTCCAGCCCTTGAGGAAAGGGCTCATGTCTGTCCGCTTCCTTTTTGTCGGGTTCGGGCCTTTCTTCCCCTTCAGGCTCTGCTTTCCGTGAGGCTTCCCGCGGCACATCGCGCTCCACCGGAGGAACCTGTGAGAGATCCGAGACAGAAGGGTTGGCTTCAGACGCTTGAATATCCGAGGGCCCCATCCCTTCTTCCGTCCCTGTCGCCACAGCCGATTCCACGGATTGCTCCCTTGGTGGGGATGGGACCCGGAGGTGAGTCCCCTTAAACCAGAGAAGGACGAAGATGCCAAGCCCCAGAAGGACCACCGGAGGCACAATGAC
>Ga0190312_1000545_pt1 | contig 11526 bp, 10 predicted proteins | sample 487007910_MG_FD_165046 | JGI IMG/M metagenome (GOLD analysis project Ga0190312, IMG submission 165046) | Hydrothermal vent sediment bacterial communities from Southern Trench, Guaymas Basin, Mexico - 4870-07-9-10_MG | ecosystem: Environmental > Aquatic > Marine > Hydrothermal vents > Sediment ... | reverse complement strand
CTCTCAGGAAGCGTTCTCGCCTCAATTATTCCGATGTGCAGCATTGAAGATGTGCGTGCGCTCAGTATGCCGCCGAGTGCGTTGCACACCTCTAAAAAAGGAGGAAGAAGCACGAAAATTGCGGGAATCGCAATCAAACGCTCCAGCCTCGCTTCAAGCAGCGAACCTGTGATGATGCCCAAAATTCCACAAAGAAGAAGCACAGGAAAGCTCTCAATGAGAATGCGTCGTCTCTCATGCTCACGAATGTTTTTGAGCGTGAGAAGGAGAGAGAATGCGAGAAAAATCAGCGAGAAAAGGCATGCAATTTTCATACTGCTCTCAATACCCACAATTTCCCTCAATTCAAGCAGAAAAATTCCACCTAAATATAGCGAAGGAATCGTCACTAAATCACCTGCTGCCGTGATTATTGGTGATGAGAAATTGTCTATGTTCCAATTTCTTCGGTATCCTGCGACAGAAATGGCAACCGCAATCCAAAGCAGGAAAGAAGCGGAGATTATTCCGGATGAAACTGAAATCAGGATGAGTTCCCACAGGGAAATTGTGTGCAAGTGGAAAATATCAGCAAAAATCACGACGAGAACGCCTAAAATAACAGAATAAGAGAGCGTTAAGTTGAGAGAAGAGAGCAAATTTTGGCGTAAAACCCCATTTTTGTCGCTCAGTGAGGGTGAAAATGTGCCGACATGCATCGCTGTTCCGAGTCTTGATACCATCGCACCGTAGATATTTCCACGCATGTCGTTCGCAGGCGGTATTAAAATGAGCAGACCGGGCAGCATCTTCAACATTTCCGCCATTGAACCGAAGACGATGCCTGCGAGCAGTCCCGTGAGCGAGCAGAGGAGGAGAGAGAGCGAAGACTGGCGAAGCATGTCTGAAGACTCTCGCAGAAATTCCTCTCTCGCATTCAAACGCAGCGAAGTCGTGAGCGCCTGTGAGGTAGCACGCTCCTTTTCCATTCCACACCACCTCTACCATCCACTCGTAATCCCTCCTCCTCCGCAGCACCCGTCCTGCACCTGCTACCGCACAGCTTTCGTAAGTGCATCCCTCAACGCCGCCCCTCATCTCCGCTAAGAAGCAACTATTCGGCGGTTCAACATCGCTCCCGCTCTCTTCTACTCCTGCGAGCATCTCGCAACCTCCTTTTTTACCCCCTTTCCCTATAAATATTGGGATGCACACAGACTCGGAGGCGAAGAAGGCAGAAAAAGCACAGATGCAGGAAGCGGAAAAGCGCAAACTTGAAGAAATAAGGCGTCAAATAGACAAAATAGATGATGAGATTGCGAAACTCCTTTTCAGGCGAATTGAACTCGCTATTTCTGCGAGAGAGGCGAAGAAGAGACTGGAAAAGCCCATTTCTGATGCCGAAAGGGAGCGGGAAGTGATAGGGAAGTGGAGGGAGCGTGCAGAAAATTTGAGTATGTGCGTGGAAATGAAAGTAAATGAGAGGATTAAGGACATTTGCGAGGAAATGTTCATGCAAATAGGCTCTGAAATTGTGAAATACACGCTGAGAATAGAGGAAGAATGGAATATGGAAGAGAAGAAAGATTAAGAGGAAGTCTCGCAGGTGTCGCTTGCTGCGGAGGCTATGGAGGCAGGAAGGAGCAGAGCAAGGAGCATGAACTTGCGCACCACGAAGGGAGTCACAATCAAAATAAGGGATTTCAGGGCTGAAGATTTGAAGCGTGTGGTTGAGATAGACCGAGCTTCGCTTCTCGGCGGTTCCGCTGAAATTTACGCAGAGCTTGCAGGTTTAAAAACAGCAGTCAGCGGGGCAGGCGAGGTGGGCGCTTATGCGGAAGTGTTTCTCGTGGCGGAGAGAAACGCAGAAGTTGTCGGTTTCATCGTTGCAGTCCCCTTTTCTGCTATTGTGAGCAGGATTTTTGCCCTTGCAGTCCATCCGAAGCATCGTGGCATGGGCATCGGTAAGGCTTTGTTAAGGGCTGCACTGAACGAATTGCGACGACTACGCAAGTCCTTCGTCAGATTGGAAGTGAGGGAGAGCAACTTCATCGCTCAAAACCTCTACAAAAGCATGAATTTCACCGAAATTGGTTACATACCCTTCTACTACTGGGACGGTGAAGGTGCAATAGTCATGCAAAAAGTGCTTTAATTCCCGCACAACAATTCATAGTATCGCAGGGTCGCAAGTTGCACGCCAAATCTTTTTTTTCAAATACTTCAAAAAGTTTGATTCTTCCAGCCCTTACGCCACGCTTTTGTTTATTTAAATCTCTTTTGCAACGACAGTAATGAAAACGGGTCCCCTAATATCAATCTTTTTTCCCTTTGATGTCGCATATCTCACGACAACATCCCCTATTTTAATGTTAATGTCGGCTGCACTGCGCACTATTCGCACCCTAACTTTCTCAGCACCTCTCTCAATTTCATGAGCTGCGAGCGAAGCGAAAGCATCTAAGAAGCGAATGTTCGTTGAGACGCCGTCCTCAAACAATTTCCGCCACTTTTCCTCACGAGGAACCGCAAGCACAGAACCCTCATGCACGACGACCTCATTCAAAAATGCGGGACCGCAGAGGCGTGTGTTCTCCTCCGGCTCAACAACCCAAACCTCTATGCTGCGACCGCAGACGACGCCACGAAAAGCAAGGAATTCGCAAGGTGAAGGCTCATTCCCATGCTTAAGGCACACTTTAACAATACTTTTAGCAATTTCTTCGCCCTCTTTTGTTGAAGGTTTCTTGTCTATGCGAATCTGAGACGCAATTTCGTAGTCGTTCAGGTGCCAATCTGCGTAGAACTGCGGATAAACAAGCTCACGAACGTCCGAATAATCATATAAAATCATCGCTAATCGCTCAACTCCCAAGCCTAAATTCAGCACAGGCAGCGGAATGTCGTATTGAGCGAGTGCAGTGGGCGAGTAAATGCCGAAAGTTGCGACTTCCACCCATTCTTTTCGGCGAGGATGCCAGCAGAACACTTCTGTTTGTGTCCCAGGAATGTAATATTTTGAGCGTTTCTCATCTTCCTTGAACTTTATTTTTGAGAAGTCGAATTGCGAGAGGAGTTGAAAAGCGACATCCATGCCGTCGTCAATGCTGATTTCTTCGTCACAAAGCACGCAACTCGCAGAGTAGTAGCTGCGAAGCCTGTTTTCGCTCTCCTTCTGTTCTCTTCGGAAGCATCTGTCCACAGAGAATAGTTTGATTGGCAGTGGCTTCTTGTCCCAAATTGCCTGAAGGGTGAGAAACCAGCCTGAAGTCATGTGGCTACGGAGCGTCATGCTCGTTGCAATTGGCTTCAACTCACGCATTTCAGGAAAAATTTCGTCAAGAAGCCTCGTAACTACGGTGTCTTCAACATTTAAAGCGTTGCGAATTTCACTCACAAGGTCGTCTCCGTCCAACTCGCCTCGCTTGTATCTGTGTAATGTGCTTCTCAACGCCTCAACTTCCCCTTCTCTGAGCTTTTTCCCGATGCGTTCCTCAAGCATTCTCACCCGCTCTTCTGAGATGCCGATGTCTGGGCGTGGCAGTCCCGCAAGGTAGAAACAGCGGTCAAGCACCGCCAACGCCTCTTTACCGAACTGCTTCTTCACATCTTCATCGCTCACGAAAACTGGGTTAACGACCTCCTCAAAGCCGAGACGAATGTATGCTTCTCGCAACCTTTGAATTGTGTCAAAAATAGGATGCGACTTGCCAACCCTCACTCTTGACTTCGGAAATCTTTCATCCACTTCCCTTTCAGATACATATCTCACTCCTTGCAGCCAAGCATGCTCAAAATCCTTGCGGACTTCCTCCTTTATTCGCTCCGTGTCAAACCTCATCCGTTTTCATTTTATTCCCGTAATATTTAAATAGCACCAAAAATTTTATAAAAGAAACACGTTTTATGAAACGATGATGATTTCAAGTGAGGAGGTGTTGAGGTGTGTATTTGTGATATTTACTGCGATGCTTCCTTTTGGAGAGCTGCGGGCATCCATTCCACTCGCAGTTTTCGGATTTAAAATGGGATATGTGAAGGCATTTCTGCTATCTATTGTGGGAAATATGATTCCCGTTTTGCCTATTCTTCTGTTTCTTGAGCGAGTATCGGAGTGGCTTCGCAAGAAGTATGCGATTTTTGATGCCTTTTTTGAGTGGCTTTTCGCAAGAACGCAGCGGCAAAGCGAAAGAGTCCGCAAATACGGTGCGCTTGCCCTGATTCCTTTTGTTGCGATTCCTTTGCCCGTGACGGGCGCTTGGACGGGCTGTGCAGTCGCATTCACATTCGGAATTCCCCGCCACCACGCTTTCGCCGCAATACTTGTCGGCGTCATGATTGCTGGCGTCCTCACAACACTCGCCTGCATGGGTATTATCCATGTCTTGTTTTAGTTTTTTATTATTTTAGAGCGATTTTAGAGCGAATAATTCCTAATGACGCACTAAAATTGCTTGAGTTTTTCGCCCTCTCAAGCGACTTCTGCTTTATTTTTTCTCCCACTTCTCAAGCGAGAGGACTTCAGAGAGCGTTTTACCCCGTCTGATTTCCTCTCTTATGCGCTGTTCCGCCTTGAAGACCTCTAAAGCTCGCCTCGCAATCTCGTAAGCCCGCTCCTTCGGCACGACAACAACACCGTTCTCGTCGCCGACAATCCAATCACCCGGCTTCACTTCTTGACCTCCGCAGATGATTTCCGCATTTATTTCTCCGAAACCTTTCGGCTCGCCTGCATTCGGCACGAAATCAGATGCGAAAACGGGAAATTTCATCTCTTTTATCTCATCAACATCCCTCACCGCACCGTCAATCACGACACCTGCAATCCCTTTACGCTTGCAGCTCAAAGATGCGAGCTCTCCCCAGACAGCAACGCTCGCACCGCTCTTAATAACGAGAACATCTCCTTCGGATGCCATATCTATGGCTTCAACAGGCTTCGCCCAGTCCCCTTCAAATGTTTGCACAGTCACTGCCTTTCCCACGATTTTGCAAGGGAAAAGCGGTTTTATCCCTCGCATAACTCCCTTACGATGCATCGCATCCGAGATGTTCGGCGTTGAAACTCGCATGAATATCTCACGAATCTCTTCATCCCGCTCTTTCTTCCACCTCTCGCTCTCAATTGCTCCTCTTACACGCTCACCCTCTATTTCACGCAGCGCAGCGTCCATGCTCCGCCTAATCCTACGAGCAGCCTCGCATACATTCGCAACTCTCGTCACATTACCGCCAACAATCACGATTTCAGCGCCCAATTTCACTGCATCCGCCGCTTTACGCTCATCTATTCCGCCTGCAACTGCGAGAGGCACACTCACTTCATTCGCAATTTTCGGCAGCAACTCCAGAGGGTCCAAACCGACCATCTGCTGGTCAATCCCTACATGCACGCAGATGTAATCGACACCCATATTCTCAAGCTCTTTCGCCCTCTTCACAGGCTCTCTCACATTTATTATGTCCACCATTAGCTCACATCCATACTTACGAGCAGCTCTGACCGCATCTTTTATTGTGGAATCATCTGAAACTGCTAAAATTATAACGACATCCGCACCTGATTTCGCAGCCATCTCAACTTCAATCGCACCTGTATCCACCGTTTTCATGTCTGCAACGATTTTCACGCCCTTCGGCGCAAATTCCCTCTTTAATGCTCGGATGGCATCCATACCAACGCTTTTTATGAGTGGCGTGCCTGCTTCAAGCCAGTCTGCACCGCCTTCCACGCTCTCTCTTCCTATTTCTAATGCCCTTTCTATCTCAAGAACATCCAAAGCAACCTGCAAAATCCTCCTTTTAGCGCTCATTGATTATCGCACTGTTCCCTGTAGGGTCTTCAATGATTAAAGTCATGCACTCCTTTCCATCCTTAATCTCCTCTATTTTCCTCAAAATCTCTTTCGCTCTTTCCTTCTTCGCATGCTCCTCCTCGCTCGCTGCGAGCATCTCAACGACTCGCCTCACTCGCTCAAGCACGCCCTCAACGGTTGAAATGAATGCTTCGCCCCTGCGAGGCTCAACGCTCACTCCAAGCTCGGGAATCTCAATTCTGCCAAATGAAGAGCGGACAACCCGCACATTTAAGTCTTCGCAGCGACGCACTTTGAACTCATAACGCTTCTTCTTCCGCTCTGAAAGCACGAGAACATCCGTTGAACGGTATTTGCAACGCTCGCAGAAAGCCGTGAAAATCAGAATCTCACCAAAATACGGCACTTCGTAAGGCGTTATCCTCAAATCGCTTTCCTCACCGCAAGCGGGACAACGCTCCCTCAAACGCTGCTGCTCAACCATCTCTCCCTTCGGTCGCATCCGCCCTACTAACTACTGCTCTTCATCTTCTTCCGCTCTATTTTCACACCCGTCGGCGTTACGATTATTTGGTTGTCGCCGATGCCCGCAATGTCCCCGTTCACATCCATCGCAACCCTCTTCAAATCCTTTATCGCCTTCTCAAGCGATACTTTGTCGTGTTTAGCGAGTGAAACATCTAAAATTAGCATGTTACCCGCATATATCTCCCTCTTTAACTCCGGAACATCGTATAATCCCGTCAGCTCCGCAATCTTCACGAACATCTTCACGCCCTCTTCCTCCCTCAACTCCGTCTCGTATTCCTCTAAATCCAAATCCACATATTCTTCGTTACTACTCGTGTTCCTCTTACCGACCGCTCCTCCACCGTAGCTCCCGTAGAAGAATGCCTTCAACTTCCCTTTCAGGCTCATTTTCCCCCCTCTCCCTTCTCTTCCTATTTATCTTTTTAACTTCCTTAAAAATAAGAGACACCACAAGAAAATGAGGCGGTTCAAGGTTGCTCGTGTCTCTGCGGAGAGATGTGTGAATTGCGGTTTCTGTGAGAATGCGGTCTGCGAAGTCGGATGTGCTTTCAGGCGTCAGACAGCAGCCAAAACCGCCGTCGGATGCACGGGTTGCGGCGCCTGCGTCCTCGCATGTCCTTACGAGGCGAGGTTCCTTGAGGTTGTTCAAGAGGAAAGAGCGGAAATTCAAATCAAAGTGGACGGCGAGCGTTTTGCGGTTCCCGCTGGAATAACAGTGCTTAACGCTCTTGAAATGCTCGGCTTCAAAATACTACCTTTCAAAGAAGGGCCGCTTTCTGAAGGGGAAATCCTCGCACCTTGCAGGACAGGCGGATGCTGGGCATGTGCAGTCGTCGTTGACGGTGAATTGAAGCCTTCTTGCGTCACACCTGTGCGAGAAGGCATGGAAATTTCAACAAATGTGCATGAAATTGAGCCAAAGAGAATTGTTTCTGGCTTTCAAGGTCATCCGGTAGGAGGCGTGGGAACGCCACATTGGGTAAAACCCGTCTCATCTTTCCTTTTTTACGCACCTGTTGAGGTCGCTTGCTTCGCTCACGGCTGCAATTTGCGCTGTCCAACATGCCAAAACTGGAGCATCACATACTCCGCATCCGTCGCAGGTCATAACCCTCTAAAACCCGAAGAGGCAGCAAGAATCATCACTTTTGAGCGTAGAATGAACAGAGTTGACAGGATTGCGATTTCAGGAGGGGAATGCACACTCAATCGTAGATGGCTCCTTTCATTTTTAGAGGTTTTGAAGCGAATGAACAGGGACAAAAATGCGAGATTTCATGTGGATACAAACGGAACTTTCCTCACAAGAGCGTATATAGATGATTTAGTTGAAGCGGGAATGACTGATATTGGAGTGGATGTGAAGGGTCTTCACCTTGAAACTTTCATGCGCATCACAGGTTTAAGGGATGAGAGCCTCGCCTCGTGTTTCTTGAGGAATGAATGGGACGCTCTGAAATATTTAATTGACCGTTACGCCGAGAAAGTCTTCGTGGGCGTCGGCATCCCTTACAATGCATCGCTGATTTCACTTGAGGAGGTGTGGGAGATTGGTGAGCGAATCGCTTCAATTTCTGAAGATGTGCAGGTATGTGCTTTGGACTACCGACCGGAGTTCAGGCGAAGGGACATCGTTAAGCCTTCTTACGAGGAGATGCTCGTCGTGAAGAAAACGCTTGAGGAATGCGGTTTGCGCTGCGTCCTCGCCCAGACTGAGTTTGGAAGAATCGGTCCTTGACACTTCAACACTTGCAGGCTCTCGCTCTCTGCTACTACATACTCATTTCAGGTAATCATTCACATTTTTATAGTCAAAAACATCCTCATTTAGCACATTTTCTATGAAATTGAATATTTTTCTGCGAGTTTCCGCTGATATTTGAGGATACCAGATAGGAGAAGCGATGACAAGACCCCTGAAAGCGAAGAAAGGTTGCACAACTTCCAGAATCTCTTCGTCGCCAGTCTCACGCAAGTAAGTCTCAAAGAAAGCCTCAAAAAGTCGCTTGAACTCCGCAGCGAGCGAACCATATTTAAGAAGCGAGAAGAAGATGTAATTTATCGCCATTGCAACGACATCATCCGCAGGCTCGCCCCACTCTCCCCTGCTCCTGTCAAGAACAACGAAATCTTTACCGCTAAAAATCACATTCCAAGGGTGAAAGTCGCCATGAACTCTGCTCAATCTCCCAACTTTTAACTTCAATTTCCATCTCCAATCCACACACTTCTTCTCTATTTCCTTCAATTCTTCGCTTGAAATGAAGAAGTCGCTTGGGTAGCTGTCCGCAAGGCCGAAAATGCACTCGCTGTCGCCGACGAGTTCCCGCAGCTTCCTGAGGTAGAGGTCAGGTGCGTCCTTTTTGAGAGCATGTATTTCGGCGAGGTAAGAGGCGAGAGCGACAGCCTTCTCCTCGTCCTCCTTGCGAAACTCACGAACACCGCTCAAAAGTTCTTTGAGGTCACGAGCATACTCAACGCCCTCAACCTTCTCGCAGACAAGGAAAAACTCTTCTGCGTCGCTCACGGAGCGGAGAGAGCCGTCCTTTGAGAAGTAGCCGACATCCAACGCACGAACATGCTTCGGGAGCGAGTTAAATGCGTGGAACTGCCAGAGCAGAATTCTTGCCCTGTCTGAGAAGTGCTGATGCCCGAAAGCGTCTGCTTTCATCGTTGAAATCACGACTTCCCTCCGCTGCTTAACTTTTCCTCCTCCACTGGCATCAGCAGGCTTCACGCATTCAAAAGACACAAGTAGAGGCTTTCCGTAGCCGAAGCCTTTTATTTCTTCTGTCTTTTCTGATGTCTCTTTTGCTGCCTCCGCTTCTGCTTTCAAACCCAATTCGCTAACGCTCAAAATCCTCACGGGAACGCCGAATTTGCTCTCAAGATACGCCTCTATTCGCTCTCTCATATCTTACTTTACAGCACGAAAAGCATTATGTTTTCATTCAGCATAGGGAGAGACATGGCTGGGATTATTTCGTATGGCGTGTATGTGCCTGCATTCCGCATAAAAGCGGAGGAGATAGCGAGGCAGTGGGGAGAGAACGCCGGAGCGATAAAATCCTCACTGCTCATTGAGGAGAAGAGCGTGCCTGATTTGGACGAAGATACTGCGACGATAGCTGTTGAGGCTGCTCGTGCTGCTCTGCGGAGAGTTGAGATAGATGCTCGTGAGATTGGTGCGATTTATGTAGGCTCCGAGAGTCATCCGTATGCAGTGAAGCCCACCGCAACAATCGTCGCTGCTGCGATTGGCGCCTCTCCCGCTCTCACCGCTGCGGACTGGGAGTTCGCATGCAAAGCGGCGACCGCATCCATCCAAGCGTGTCTCTCGCTCGTTGAGAGTCGCAAGGTGAAATATGCGCTCGGCATCGGTGCAGATGTCGCACAAGCAGCGCCTCGTGACCCGCTTGAATACACTGCCTCTGCTGGCGGTGCAGCATTTCTCATCGGTGCATCAAAAGTCGTTGCGGCTCTTGAGGGCTTCGCCTCCTTCACCACAGACACACCTGACTTCTGGCGTAGAGAACTTCAACGCTACCCTTCGCATGGAGGAAGATTCACGGGCGAACCCGCTTACTTCAGGCATACACTCTCCGCATCACAAATGCTCATGCAGGAATTGGGCTTGCGTGCCTCTGACTTTGACTTCGCAGTTTTTCATCAGCCCAACGGGAAGTTTCCATTGCGAGTCGCTCAGTCGCTTGGCTTCAAGAAGGAGCAAGTCCTTCCAGGCTTAATTGTGCCTCGCATCGGAAATACTTACTCCGCATCTTCGCTCACTGGCTTCGCAGCAGTCCTTGACATCGCCAAACCCGGGCAAAGAATCCTGCTTTGCTCTTTCGGTTCAGGTGCGGGAAGCGATGCCTTCTCTTTTGTCGTCACCGAGCATATTGAAGAAATAAGGGATAAGGCACCAAAGGTCAGAGATTTCATTGATTCCGCTCGCAAAATATACATAGATTATGCGGAATATGCGAGACATGTGCGTAAAATTAGGGTTGGTGAGTGATGGGAAAGATGAGTTTTGAAGGTGAGTTAGATGCGTAAAGTTGCGGTAATAGGTGTTGGATGCACGAAATTTGGCGAGATTTGGGAGAAATCGCTCAGAGACCTCGCAGTAGAGGCGGGCGTGAAGGCTTTAGAGGATGCGGGGATAAGCGGTGAGGAGATAGACGCTCTCTTCGGCGGTAACATGTCAGCAGGTCGCTTTGTGGAGCAGGAGCATGTCGGCGCTTTGATTGCAGATTACTCTGGATTGGCGTCGCTGCATATTCCTGCGGTGCGTGTTGAGGCTGCGGACGCATCAGGAGGCGTCGCTTTGCACAACGCAGTCCTTGCGGTCGCCTCAGGCTTCTACGATGTTGTTGTCGCTGCGGGCGTTGAGAAGGTCACGGATGTTGATGCGGAGCGTGCTGAGGAGCTGCTCGCTTCTTCCGTTGACAGGGAGTGGGAGGCGATTTACGGAGGAACGCTGCCCGCTCTCTTCGCTCAGATTGCGAGGGCGCACATGCGTGCATACGGAACAACGGAGGAGCAGTTGGCGAATGTCGCCGTGAAGAACCATCGTAATGCGGTTCACAACGAAATCGCTCAATACAGACGGGAAATCTCTGTTGATGCGGTGTTGAAGTCGCCTTATGTTGCGGAGCCTTTGAAGGTGCTTGACTGTTCAACGCCTGCTGACGGCGCTGCTGCTGTTGTGCTTTGCGACGCAGAGAAAGCCCGCTCTTACACGGATTCGCCGATTTACATACTTGCGAGCTCGCTCGCTTCTGATGCGCTCTCACTGCACGACCGCAGAGACATCACAACGATGGACGCAACCGTGGAGGCTGCTCGTAAGGCGTTCAGAGCGGCGAGAATTGAGCCTTCGCAGGTCAAAGTTGCGGAAGTCCACGACATTTACACGATTTCTGAGATCGTGAGCATTGAAGACCTAGGCTTCTTCAAGAAGGGCGAAGGCGGTAAAGCCACCGAAGAAGGAGAGACTGAAATCGGCGGTAAAGTTGCGGTTAACCCCAGCGGAGGTCTGAAGGCTTGCGGTCATCCTCCCGGTGCGACAGGCATCAGACAGGCGGTTGAGATTGTCCTTCAGTTGCGTGGCGAAGCTGGAAAGCGGCAAGTCCCAAACGCTGAAATCGGTATATCGCATAACATCGGCGGAACCGGCGGAACTGCCGTCGTTCACATA
>Ga0190312_1000544_pt1 | contig 11540 bp, 12 predicted proteins | sample 487007910_MG_FD_165046 | JGI IMG/M metagenome (GOLD analysis project Ga0190312, IMG submission 165046) | Hydrothermal vent sediment bacterial communities from Southern Trench, Guaymas Basin, Mexico - 4870-07-9-10_MG | ecosystem: Environmental > Aquatic > Marine > Hydrothermal vents > Sediment ... | reverse complement strand
AGCACCCCTTTTTGAGGTCGTATTTCTGGGAGGTGCCGGTCTTTCCCGCCACCGGATACCCCTCAAGGGATGCCTTCCTCCCCGTCCCCTCCACCACAACCCTCTCCAGCATCCCCATCAAGAGTTCGCAGGTCTCCCGGGAGAGGACCCTTTGGCCGGGCTGGGGGAAGAAGGCCCTCCTTTTCCCATCCCTCACCCGGACCATCTCCTTCACCACATAGGGATTTACCCTCACTCCTCCGTTGGCGATGACCGAATAGGCAACGGCCAGCTGAAGGGGTGTGCAGAGCATGCCCTGGCCGAAACCGAGGGTCACAAGATCCACCATCGTCCAATCCTTGGGAGGCCGCAAGATGCCCTCCTCCTCGGGCACACCCACCCCCGTGGCCCTTCCGAAACCGAAGGCCCTGAGGTACCGGTAGTACCTGTAGGCCCCTATCGCCTTGGCCACCTTTGCGGCACCGATGTTGCTCGAAAATTGGAGGATCTCCTCCACTGTGAGCCACTTGTATGCCTTAACATCCCTGATGGTCACAGGCCCAACGCGATACCTGCCACCCTCGCAAAACAGAACATCATTGTGCCTAACAACGCCCTCCTGCAGAGCGGCACCGATGAGGAAGGGCTTGAGCACACTGCCCGGCTCAAATAATCCCATCGTGCATAGGTTCTTCCACCTCTCTGGAGGATATTGACTGAAACAATTGGGATTGAAGGAGGGAAGGGAAGCCATGGCGAGGATCTCCCCCGTGAAGGGATCGATTATCACCCCCACGGCCCTCTTCGCCTGGGCCTCCTCCATCCCGCGCTCAAGCTCCTTCTCCAGAATATACTGGGCCCTCACATCCAGGGTCAGGCGGAGATCCCATGGCCCCTCGGTATCGGGTTCAAGGGGAAGGCTGATGAGCCTTCCCAGGGCATCCCTCTCCATCACCATCTCCACCGCCGGGGCCCTCAACCACTTGTCGTAGGCCCTCTCGAGGCCCTCAAGGCCTTGGTGATCGACCCCCACAAATCCCAGAAGGGGAGAGGCAAGCTCTCTATAAGGGTAAAACCTCTTGGGTTCCCTTACCGCATCAATGCCCCCTATCCCCAGTTCCTTGACCTTTTCGAATTCCTGAGGGCTTATATGTCTCTTTATCCAGACGAAGTGCCGATGGGAGGAAAGCTTCCTGCTGACCGTTGAAGGGGAGAGGTGAAGCACCCCAGAGAGGAGCCTTGCGGCCTTTTCCTTATCGGTGACCTCAAAGGGAACGGCATAAAGGGAGGGAACCAACAGACTTACGGCCATGACCCTCCCTTCCCGATCCATTATCCGACCCCGTTTGGACGGGATCACCACCGTCGCATAGTACTGCCTCTTTGCCCTCTGCAGGAACCGATCCCTCGAAAGGGTCTGAAGGTAGAAGGCCCTCACCTCGAAAAGACACAGGAGCACAAGGACCCCCACCCCCATAAGGATCAACCGAATCCTCCTGGCCCTCACCTCTCAACCCCTAAAACGATCACCTCGCGGGCCTTTGGGTAGCGCATACCGAGTTCGACCCTGGCCCTGCGCTCTATTTCGGAAGGGGAGGTGAGAAGGGCCAGTTCCAGTTCGAGTTCCTTCTTCCTCCTGATGAGTTCCCCCTTTTGCTGCTGGAGCCTGGATATCTCGTACTTCAGGTGCAAGGCCTTGATCCTCACCACCGCGAGCAAAAGGAGCCCGGACAGGAACAACAGGATTCCCAAAAGGATCGCCCTCATACCCTTTCTGCCACCCTCATCTGTGCGCTTCTCGCCCTCGGGTTGGCCTCAACTTCCCGCTCGGAGGGCACTACAGGGCTGCGGGTCACAACTTCTACGACCTTCCTGTTCCCTCCACAAACGCACTGGGGGAACCAAGGGGGACAGATGCAGTCCTTGGATAACTTCCCGAAGACCTCCTTGATGATTCGGTGCTCCAGGGAGTGGAAGGAGATGACCGCCAGCCTCCCTCCCCTCCTCAGACAGAAAGGTGCCCTTTGCAGGACTTCCCTCAAGTTTTCGAGCTCCTCGTTGACGGCAATCCTTAAGGCCAAAAAGGTCTTGGTGGCGGGATGGATCTTTTCGGGATGATACCTCTTGGGGATGGCCTCCGAGACAAGATCGGCCAGCTCCCGCGTTGTCCTTACCCCCCCTTTGAGCCTCCTTTCACCAATGGCCTTAACGATCCTGGTGGCCCAGCGCTCATCCCCGTAAAACCTGATGATCTTGCGCAGCCGGTCCAGGGGCCAGGTGTTCACGATCTGGGCAGCCGTCAGGGGACGCCTCTTATCCATCCTCATATCAAGGGGGGTATCCTCCTGAAAACTGAAGCCCCTCTGGGAGCGGAAATGGAAAAGCGACGGACCGAGGTCAAGCAGTATTCCATCGACCTCCTTCATATCAAGGTCCTCCAGGATCTCGGCGACATTCACGAAGTTATCCCTCACCAGGGCCAGACGCGTCCTGAAGCGTTCCAAACGCCTCCTCGCCCTCTCCAGAATCTCCTCATCCCAATCGACCCCGATCACGAAGACATCCGGCGAACTCTCCAGCATCCTCTCCGCATGACCCCCTTCCCCAATGGTGAGATCCACAAAGACCCCTCCTTGTCTACACCCGAGGTACTCCACCACCTCCTCGGCCAGAACGGGCCTGTGAACGGGCTGCAGTTGCCCTTCCATATTCCGCTGATCCGCCATCAACGGGGCACCCATCTCAAAAGCCCATCCATTCGGCAATGGTCTCGCTCACCTTGTCAAACATCTCCTGACACTTAAGCATCTCCTCCTGCCACAGTTCCTTGTCCCAGATCTCAAACCCCTTGAGCATGCCCACAAGCACCACTTCCTTCTTCAACTGGGCCTGAACCCTCATCTGGGCCGGAATCAGCAGACGCCCGTGATCGTCGATCCTGCAATCAACCGCCCCGGACAAAAAATAGCGGAAAAACCTCTTGGTCTCGGCCCGAAGGAGGGGAAGCTCCTTAAGCCTCTCCTCCCACTTCCTCCACTCCTCCCACGGAAAGGCCACAATGCAGGAATCATAAACGGTAAGGACCAGATCTTCACTTCCATATTGACTCTGCAACACCTCCCTGAACCTGGACGGAATGCTGACCCGACCCTTGCTGTCAATGGTGTGCTCAAACCGCCCGCGAAACAAAGTTCCTCCACTTTATCCCACTCTATCCCACCCTTTTAGCCCAAAAAGGGTGGGTTGTCAACTTTGTGATACGGTTGTTTTAAATTGTGGACAATTTGTGGAGGATGGGTGGACAAGCAGTGGGGGAGGGGTGAAAATGTCCGGGTATTTTCCTTTGGGGGTTGGAATTGGTGGAGGGTTTTGCGCGTTTGGATCCGGTTCTTCAGGCATTGGTTGCCACCCTTTTTACGTGGGGGCTTACAGGCTTTGGGGCCCTTGCCGTTTTCTTGAGGAAGGAACCATCGAGGAGGTTTCTCGATGCGATGCTCGGCTTTGCCGCGGGGGTGATGATAGCTGCCAGTTTCTTTTCTCTTCTGATGCCTTCGGTGGAGATGTCCGGGAGCTGGATTCCGGCGGTGTTTGGGTTCCTTTTGGGTGGGGTGTTTCTGAGGGCCATTGACAAAGTGGTGCCGCATCTGCACCTCGGATTCCCTCCCGAGGAGGCCGAAGGGGTGAAGACCTCCTGGCACAGGGCGGTGCTTCTCGTTTTGGCCGTGACGCTACACAACATCCCGGAGGGGCTCGCCGTAGGGGTTGCCTTCGGGGCGGTGTCCTCCGGCATACCCACCGCCTCCCTCAGTGGGGCCAAGGCCCTTGCCATCGGGATAGGCATTCAAAACCTCCCTGAGGGGATGGCCGTATCCATGCCCTTGAGGAGGGAGGGGCTTTCGCCTTCAAGGAGTTTCTTTTACGGGCAGCTCTCCGGGGCCGTAGAGCCCTTGGCAGGGGTGATAGGGGCGATGGTCGTCCTCCATGTGATGCCCCTTCTGCCCTATGCCCTCAGTTTTGCAGCAGGGGCCATGATATTTGTGGTGGTGGAGGAGGTGATCCCCGAATCCCAAAGGGGAGGAAATGCCGACATAGCCACTGCAGGGGCCATGCTGGGATTTGCTGTGATGATGGCCCTGGATGTGGCCTTGGGTTGAGGATCAGTCCTCCTCGGGCACATAGAGGCCCAAGGCAAAGACGAAGGCCAAAAGCAGGCAGAGCTCCTGGATCCTCATGGCCCCGATGACCCCGATGCGGTCAGCGAGGGCCCCAACTGCTCCCACCAGCAATCCCCCGGTTCCCCATCCGAGGCCGAGAAGCAGTGACGAGGCCGTGGCCGCCGAGCCAGGGGCGTAGCGCTGGCCCAAGGATATGGTCACCGGAGTGCTGGAGACGAGGCAAAAACCCCCTGCCATGAGCAGGGCGGTGCTTGTAATCCCGGAAACTGTGAGGGCGAGCTGAAAGAGGGGAAAGGCAAGTCCTAGGGAGGTCGCGATGACGAAGCGTTCGTTGATCTTCTCAGCGATCCATCCCCCCATGATCCCCCCTATGGCCCCGCCGAGGAAGAAGAAGGAGGTTATGAAGCCGGTCTGAAGGGTCGAAAGCCCCTTCTGGGCCAAAAACACCGGAAGGAAGGCGAAGAGGGTGAAGTAGGTGAAACTCCTCAGCACCACAATGAGCCACAGCCTGAGGAAGGCCCCCCGGCTCCTGCCGATCTCTTTGAGGACATCGCGGAAGGTAAGGGGTGTCCAGCTTGAGGGCCTGAAGGAGGGATCGCGCAGCACGCTGAGGTAGAGGAAACCTGTGGCCAGCAGGCCTAGGGGAAGGTAGGCAAGGGTCCCCGAAAGGCCCAGGCAGCTCACCAGGACCGTGGCCAAAATCGGTCCCATGGCAAAACCTATGTTGCCCGCGGCCATGAAAACGCTCAGACCGAGGGCCCTCTTGCGGCCGGCATACTGCGCAATGGAGGCAGCCCCCTGGGGATGGAAGGCCGAACGACCCAATCCGGCGATGACCAAAAACAGGGCGAGGATCCCGTAGGAGGGGGAGATCCCAAGAAGCCCGGTGCCCAAGCTCACCAGAAAAGGTGTAAAGGTCAAGAAAATGGGCCTCTTTATCCTGTCCCCCAGGTAACCGAAGATGGGCTGGGTCAGCCCATCGGCCACGTTCAGGATGGAGACAAGGATCCCGACGAGGGCAAGGCTCAGGCTGAATTTTTCGGCAAAGAGGGGCAGAAGGGGGGACACAAAGCCACCCGATATATCCACCACCCAATGGCTCAGGGCGATACCAAAAAGGGCAATGGCATTGGCCGACATCACTTCCCTTCCCGCGTATCGTCCAAATACCTTATCACCAAACAACTTGCGATGGATAGCCCTCAGAAGGTAAATTCGGTCAGCATCACCATGAAATAAAGCGTACAGTCATCACAAAGGGGCAGACCTTCGGGTCCATAGCTCCATCCCTCGGGAAGCTCCTCGTCAGGAGCGGAACCGGGGAAGGACTTGGCCCTTTTCTTGCAAATCGAACATTGGAATTCCTCAGCGCCCAGCTGCCTCAGAAAATCCTCGGGATCTCTGGGTTCCATCTCAGCCAAAGGGTCCCATGCCCATTGAGGGATTCCAGGGAGGCCGCCCCTTGCGGAACCACCTCCGGGGACATAAGGGAAAGCCGGGAGGCTCGCTGGGTTCCCCCTTCCTCCGCTTGGGTTTCCTGGGAGCCTTGTTGTCAGAAAGCGCCCTCCACAGCTTTGAGAAAAAGGACACGGTAACCTCCCCTGGTCATTTTTACGATCCCTCAGGGCCGAGTCAAGGCATGCCTTTTAAGGTCGTCAGGGCATCCAAGATGAACCTGACGCCGAAAAAGAGCAGGAAGGCACCCGAGAGGGCGAAAACCACCTTTTGGAAGCCCTCTCCCAGGAAGCGTGCGCCCCGGAAGGAGAAGAAGGAAAGAAGGGACAACCAGGCCAGATCGCAGAACCAGTGGGCCACGGCGAAGACGAAGAACCCCAGCAGGCCAAAGCACATCGAGCGCACAATAAGGGTCGCCCCCACCGTGCCCCACCAGAGCAGAAAGTATGGATTGCTCAGGCTGAGGAAGGCCCCCGCCATGATGACGGATCCCTCATAATGGCTCCCCTTCCCTGGGGTCCTCATCCCCCGCAGCATGCCAAAGCCGCTGAAGAGGAGGAAAGAGCCGCCCAAAAGGGAGATAATCCCCCTAAGGGACGGGGCCTTAAGGAGCGCACCGAGGCCAAAAAGGATCAACAACATCAAGGGGAGTTCCACCATCCCGTGGCCCACCGCTACCAGGGCACCGGTCTGGGGGAATTTGCTGCCCTTGCCCACCGAAAGCGCAGTCAAGGGGCCAGGAGCTAGAACTCCCGAAAGGGATATCAGGAGGGCCTCTGCCAAAAACAGCAGATAGGCAAAACTCACCTTATCATGATCAACAGCACCATGGAGTTGGTCAAGGCCCTCACGGCATCCATGAGGGGGCAGCTCACCATGGAGTCCTCTGTCTTCATGCCTTGATTTATGTCAGGGCTGTCGTTTCAGGCTCCTGTAGAAGGCCAACAGGGCCAGCAATTCACAGCCCGCACAGAAGGCGGATATGGCCAGGGGGCAGCCCAAAGAATAGAGGATTGAGGCCGTTACCGAACCGACCATGAAGCCGAGCCCCAGCCCAAGGGAGAAGATCCCGTAAGCCAGGGCGAGCCTCTGGGCGGGGACGAGTTCGGAGACCCCAGCTCGCATAACGCTTTCGATGATCCCCACCGCAGCCCCCCAAAAGCATGCTCCAAGGTACAGGCCCTGAGCCCCGCCCAATCCGAACACCAAGGGCGAGACGGCAACCGAGAAGATGGGTCCCATCATGACCGCCTTAAGGCCAACAGTGTCGTATATCAGGCCTGCCAGGGGGGCGATTATGGCGTCCACGACCATCGCCACCAGATAGAGCAGGGCTATATCCTTTGCCAGCAGCAGGCCGAGCCTTTCTGCTTCGGCCGAATGGAAACTGACTATGCCCCAGTGAAGGAGCCCGGCCCCGGTCAGGAATCCACCGATCGAGAAGGACCAAAACCCCCATCCCAGAGGCGCGCCTTCCCTCGGCATCCCCTGAGGAGGAGACGTTCGCCGGTAGTGGATCCTGGCGAAGGCGAGGAACAGGAGGGAAAGGATGGCGGGGATCCACAGGATCGAGAAACCCAGGGGGTATCCGGAGGGAACGCCCCGCCTGTGGAGGGCCAGGGCGAAGATCAAGGGGCCGAGGATGGCGCCTATCTGGTCCATCAATTCGTGGATGCCAAAGCCCTTCCCCCTGCCGAAGCCCTTGGTGAGTTCGGCAAGGATCACATCCCTTGGGGCGTGCCTCAATCCCTTGCCGATCCTTTCCAGTAGCAAGAGTCCAAGGGCCATCTCCCATCGCCCGACAAGGGCCAAAAGGGGAATGGCCAGGTTCACGGCGTATCCGGCATAGATAAGGCGCCATTGAAGTCCCGATGAGGCCATGCGATCGACAAGCAGACCACTGAGGAACCTCATCCCATAACTCACGAATTCCCCCACCCCCAGGATACCCAAGGCAATGGCAGGGGTCTCCAGCAGGTTCAGGAAGGCCCCGCTTACCGATCTGGCGCCCTCATAGACCACATCTGAAGAAAGCGAAAGGAGGCAGAGGAAGAGGAAGGCAAGCCACGCCCTTTGGTCCATTACGCAAAGGTCCTTTATCCCCTCTGGAGGCCCTCAGCGGTTACCTTGAGCTCGTGGAGGAGCTCAGCGGGATTGTTTATCGGGTATCTGAGCCTCGGCAGGAGACCCTCAATGGGGATGCCCTTGACCCTTATCCCTTCAAGGGAGGCCTTGAGCTCCTCGGGGGAACTGACCGGGTATCTCATTCCTTTAGTATGCCTCAGGACGGTGTAAGCCCAGGGGATATCCACTATCTCCATCATCCTCTCGGCCAGCCCCCTTGCATAGGACATGAGGACTGAGGACTCCCTTCCCTCCTTCACCTCCTTGTAAGCCAACCGGGCCACACCCCCTGCCATGTGCACCTTGAGGTCCCTTTTGCCCCACTCCTCTTCCGTTTCCCCGAGCTTTCTTAAGGCGAGCCCAGGATCGGCCCGCAGGATGTTCCTGACGGTGTTTCGGCTCAGGCCGATGAAGCGGGCTATCTCGTCCTCGGTCTTTGTGAACTCCTCCCGCAGCACAACGGCAAAGGCAGCCCTCGCTAAAGAGGGGAGCCAGGTTAGGGTCCTGAACTCGGCAAGCCTCATCAACCCCCCCAGAAGGTCTAGGGTCTTAAAGAAGACCCTTCCGGCGAGGTTTTCTATCTCGGAACGATCCTCCTGCCTGGGTTTTATCTCGATGACCATCCCCTACCTCCTAAAGGCTCCAGGATCTTCACCAAGCCCGTCTCGGTTATCTCCATCAGGTGGGTCCTGGTGTCATGGCCACAGAGCCTGCAGCCATCAATTCTAAAAAGCCTCACTATGTCGCCCACCTCCCTGCCGTAAAACCTCGCCTTATACGGCGAGTCTATGAGCTCCTTGGCCAGCACCATTGTGCCATCCACGATGTGCCCAACGGCGTATCCTCCTGCTGCCTCAGCGGTCAGCTCTTCATGACCGCTCCGTTTCTGGGAGACCAAAAGGGCCGTCTGGTACCATCTCTTGAGGAAGTTATAGAGTCGCCTCACCACAGCACGGGCCATCATCTCTTTGTTCTCGAAAAGCCCTGTGACCGAGTCTATTACGGTGAACCTCACCTTGTAGGTTTGGATGGCATAGGCGAGGGTGGAGAGCAGCTCCAGCACATCGTCACGGATATGACCGTAGGAGGCAGCATCTATCAGGATCAGGTTGTCCTCGAACTCCTCAAAACTGTAGCCCATGGCCTGAGCCCTGAGCTTCAGCCCTGCCACCAGGAAATTGGCCGGGGTCTCCACTGTGATGAAGGCCACCCGTTCCCCCCTTCTGGCCTGCTCCACGGCAAACTGTTCGACCATTAGGGACTTGCCCGTGTCCGAGACACCGGTGATGTTGAAGACCGAGTAAGCCGGGATGCCCCCAAGGATTTTCTTTCCCTCATCGGTTGCGACGTAAAAAAGCCCGTCGAGTCCCTCCACCCCTGTGGGGACCCCTCTGATCTCGGGGGCCTCCTCCAGGGCCCGTCCTCCTGTGAGGATGGCCCTCCTTTCGGGCTCGGGAAAATCTCGCTCCTGCTGGCTGTGTTCCCCGTAATCCTCAGCGCGCCTTCTCATGGTACGCAAAAATTAAACACTCCCTCTCCTTCCCTCAAGAAAGGATACCCATTCCCCACCTCTCTCAAGGCCTCGGTGAGATCGCGACCGGGAGGAGTTCTTCCTCAGTGAAGATCTTTCTGCCTCCGCCAGGGGATATCGCAGAGCTTTAATCCCTGGTGGTTATCACCCTCTTGACCTCGGGGACCCTCTGCATCAGCAGATGCTCGGCCCACAGACCGAGGGCCACATCGGGACCAGCTCAGCAGAGTCTTCCGCCAATTAGCCTCAAGGTCACCTCACCCCTTGATGGATCGGCATCCACCAGCTCCACGTAGCCGTCGGCAAGCTCCTCGAGCTTGGGCCTCATTTCCTCCAAAACCCTCCTCACTTTTTCCTCGAAGTCCATCCCCTCTGCCTCCCTAACCTCACGATGAGGTCCTTGACCCTGCCCTCAATTTCATCCCTGACCCTCCTGAAGGCCGCAGGGGAGCCTCCCTTCGGGTCCTCGAGATCCCACTGCTCATACTGTAGGGCCGAGAGAGCCGGGCAGTCCATCTCGCATCCCATCCGAACCAGGAGGTCAAAGGGCCCCCAAGGGAGCACCTCCTGAATCCCCGTGGGCCTGCGGTAGGCCAAATCTATCCCCTTTTCGGCCATGACCTCCACGGTGAGGGGATCGATCTCCGGGGCGGGCTCCTCACCGGCACTGTGGGCATCGAAACAATCGCCGGCATAATGCTGAAGGAAGGCCTCCGCCATCTGGCTCCTTCGGGCGTTCTCGCGGCAGAGGAAAAGGACCCGCCTCCTGCGGCTCAAGCTCACCGAGAGCTCCCTCCCCCTCTCCCTGGCCTCCTCCAGCGCCGTGGGGTGCATGGCGATGTCCCCCGGCCTATCCACCTGTCTGAAACCGAGGGTCCCCTCAAAGGAGGCCCCAAGGGAATCGAAGAAATATTTGGCCGTCAGCTCCACCCCGACGAAGAGGTTTTTGCCCTTGGTGGCCCCTACGGCCAGCAAGAACCCCTTACGCCATGGGGCCCTGGGGTCCTGCAGGCCTAAGCGATACTTCCTCGACCAAAGGGCCTGGACTCGGTCTATCAAGGCCTTGGTCTGGGCCGGGGTCCCGTAGAAGAAGATGGGAGTGGCCAAGACGATAAGGTCCGCTCTCCTCAGGAGACGATAGACCTCGTCCATCCCGTCGGATAACTTACAGAACCCCTCCCTCTCGCAGTACCGGCACCCCATACAGGGGGTTATCCCTTGCTCCGCGACGTAGAGCTTTTGCACCTTAAGGCCGTTGCTCCTGACACCCTCAAGGAAGGCCGAAAGCAGAAGTTCCGTGTTCCCCTCCTTCCGCGGACTGCCCATTATCCCCAAGACGAAGGCCATCCCTCACCCCAAGTCATCTATGAAGAGTGACCCTGCAGTCATGGCTCATCCAGGAGCCTCTTTTCTCCCTCGATACCGGAGAGCTCAAAGGGGAGATCTCCCTCAAGGCCTCGCGGATCCTTCTGGAGATCTCCTCGGTCCTTTCCCCTTTCAAGAAACGCCTCAGCAGATCCTTTAAATCGTCACGCTTCATGGCATCACCTCTTCAGATAACCCTTTAAGGCGTGCTTTACCGCCTCTTTGGTGAAGTAACCCGCCCGGTGCATGAGGGTGTCCTGAAACTGCCAGTCGATGTTCATGGTCGCGAGACAGGGATAGTTGTGGTGGAGGATCCCCGCCCGTTCTTCAGCATCCTGGATCCTCTCTCCCTTGAGGTTCTCGACCACAAAATAGGTGCTCCCGCAGGGGGCACTCCTCAAAACCCTCCCTCCCACGATCCTCTCCCTCTCGACTTCAAGTTCCACCTGTGGCAGGCCAAAATGGAGGGCAAACTCCCTGATCAGGGGATCTTCCGAGTCGGATTCCTTTAAGCTGCAGAAGGGAACGGGGAAGACGGCCGAGATCCCGAACCTCGAAAAGGTCCTCTGCAGCTGCTTCGCCAACCCGGGGGGGACCCAGGCCCTGTTGTCCACCGGGACTATGACCGCAGAAGCCCCTGCAGCCCTGACGATCTCGGGCAATATCTCAGCCACCCCTGGCTCCTCACCCAAGCTCACCACCAAATCCGCCCCGGGGATCTCCGGGGGAACATAACAGGAGGGCTCCTCTATCATGGAGGGCAAGGGCCCTTTTATCCTCACCTGCTGCACCTCCCACCCCTTGGGCCCGCGCTCCTTCCATATCTCGACCTTCCTCTCCCCATAGTGTCCTTGGATCACCGCCAGTATCCTCATGCACTCACCCCTTTTTGCCGAGCTTACTTCCAAGGG